>Ga0075111_1000584_pt1 | contig 16944 bp, 19 predicted proteins | sample AntAceMetag02UKK_FD_69787 | JGI IMG/M metagenome (GOLD analysis project Ga0075111, IMG submission 69787) | Saline lake microbial communities from Ace Lake, Antarctica - Antarctic Ace Lake Metagenome 02UKK | ecosystem: Environmental > Aquatic > Non-marine Saline and Alkaline > Saline | place... | reverse complement strand
TGAGGATCAACAAAGGTCTCCAATAAAACCGGCTGAAAACCCCATTTTTCCTGCCAGTCATCTCTCAACCTTCGACTAACCTTTCCTAGTGAATGACTGGCCAAATTCTTGATGTTTACCCATGGAAAGATCAAAAACCGAGTGTTGTTAATAACCCATGCCAAATTTCTCAGTCGCTGATTTTTTGTCCACCCGATCCATTGATCTCTTACCCTCATCGATTTTGCAGCACCTGAAAATAATAAGCATCCAAGAATGTTGTGATCATTCTTAATGAAATACCGCATGACATAACCGAATGGTTTACTATAACCAAGATAATGATAGCGAGACATATATTCATTCCAAAGTTCGATATCCTTCTTATCACTTACAATTTCCAAATTAATATCACCAAAATCACCTATTATGTTTTTTATAATAGTCTTAGGTTCTGTTCTGGACGTTAATACTATTTTTGTTTTTTTCGATTTGGCCTGAATTTTCTTTTCAGGGAGTCGTATTAAACCTTTCGCTTCTAATTTCTCCAACATCTTCAGGCAGGCATCTAAGCTGTTATTGCCTGATGCCCTCCGCCAGTTAAGATGTTCACAAATTGTTTCAGTTAATTCGTGGAGGCTTAAATTTGAAAATAAACGGACAGTTTCCTGCACTTCTTGTATTTCTTGATGGGTCACGGGACGACCGCAACACACCATGGCAGGATCATTTTTCTGAAGCATAGCTACAACCTTTTTCTTTGGTTTGTATATTGTATCTAGGGCAGAGGCGTTTTTGTATAGGCAATGCCTGCCTCATCAGAGCCGTACAATTTCAATTTTTGTGCCGCTTCCACCTCGGACACCCAGTTCGGGTTCAGGAGCATGGATTTACCGGAAAGAACCATATCGGCATCCTGCAGGGCCTCATCCGCTGTTTTCCGGTCATGAATCTTTCCGCAGATCAATATGGGCAGTGTTGTTGCCTCCCGGGTAATCTGTGTCATGTTTTGATCTGTACCAAAGGCCTTTGCACTATAATCATAGGTGGACAGGGAAATGGCATCTAAGGATTCCCTGGAAAAGAGCTGAATCATCTCCTGCCACTCGGCCTTGCTCTCAAACAAAGAAACATCCATGTCAGCAATGCCCCAGTTGGAAACCCGGACAAAAAAAAGACGATCACTGGGAATTACCAATCGAACTGCTGCGATCACCTCATGAACAAACCGGTAGCGATTTTCCATGGATCCACCGTAATCATCTGTTCTCTGGTTGGAATAGGCAGACAAAAACTGGTTGAGCAGATACCCATGAGCACAATGGATTTCAAACCCGTCAAACCCTGCTGCCATGGCACCCTTTGCAGTTTCAACAAACCCTGAAATCACATCATCCATGTCAGATTGGTTCATCTCCTCGGGCATGGGATAGGGAGCACCGGTCATGGGATTGTCCTGTTTGGGAGCAATGGGACTGGGACCCATGACCCGGTTGGCCGGGTTGATCCCTTCATAGGCCATTCGGCCGCAGTGAAATACCTGACAAACGGACACAGCCCCGTACTCCCGGATCTTATCGGTCACCTGTTTCCATGCATTTACCTGATCCTGGTTCAATAATCTTGCCTGGCCCGGATACCCCTGGGCGCTCGCATAGTCCGTAACAATGGCCTCATTGTAGACAAGCCCTGCATTATTTTTGGCCCGGGTCACCAAAAAATCCAATACATCTTTTCTGGGAATGCTGTTGTCCCCTGCGGACATCCGGGTCATGGGAGCCACACCGATTCGATTTTTAAAGGTGATATTGTTTATGGTCATGGGTGAAAAAAGGGAGGTTGTCATCATTTTTCTCCTTATTAAACTGGTTAAAATAAATATTCAGGGGCACTAGAACCCTACAAGACCACAGATCATCACTATTTCTTATTCAGAAGTAGGTTGAAATTTAGATCTAATGGGTGATTTTTTTTCTCAGGGTTTTTAAGTTCCCATGCCGGGTCTTTGAATCCATGCGCTTTTGTTTTGATGAACGGGAAGGTTTACTGGGCCTTCTTTTCCGCTGTTCCTTGACCGCCCCCCGTATCAAGGCAACCAGCCGCTTCAGCCCGTCTTCCCTGTTTTTTTCCTGGCTTCGAAAGGTTTGGGCCTTGATCACCACCACCCCATCCTTGGTAATCCGGCTGTCCTTTAAGGCCAGAAGCTTTTCTTTATAAACCCCGGGCAAATCCGATGCCGGGATATCAAAGCGCAGGTGAATTGCAGACGACACTTTGTTGACGTTCTGACCCCCCGGCCCCTGGGCCCGAATGGCCTGGAACTCAATGTCTCGCTCAGAAATGCTCACCAGATTTGAAATTTTTAACAGGGTCTCTTCCATTTTTTTGTCCTTGGATTACAGATTAACCCTGTTTTCGGACCATGTCAATGTGGGGAATACCGTCTTCTATATATATTTTGGATGTGGTTTCAAATCCATGGGACTGATAAAAACGTTTCAAATATTCCTGGGCACCAATCTGAATGGGAATACCCGGCCAGTTCTCCCGGGCCAATTCAATGGCCTTTTCAATCAACCCGTGGCTTAAGCCCCTGCCCCGAAAGGCTTTGGCGGTCACGACCCTCCCGATACTGACCCCGGGATAACTGACACCGGGGGCCAGAATCCTGAAATAGGCGGCCAAATTCCCGTCTGCCAGGCGGATTGCCACATGAAGGGTTTCTAAATTGAGATCCTTCCCATCCAGCTCAGGATAAGGGCAGGCCTGCTCCACCACAAACACATCCACCCGCAGCCGGAGCAGCTCATAGAGTTCTACCGCCGTCAATTCGCTAAATTTTTTAATTTCCCACTGGATTGGCACCATACCATCCCCCCCACGCAGCACAAAGCTTACACACAAAACAATAGTCGTAAATCCAATAGTAAAGACAATATTAACATAAAATGGCTATGCATGAAACCTGTGCATTTGATTTCTGGGTACAAGCAGCAGCTTGCCAAGAAGCTTCATCATCTTCGAGTCTTGCTATGGATTCATTATGTTCATTTTAAATTCCTATTTATTTGTACCATTCGGTTGAGCTGTTCAAAGGTCTTCGGGATTCTTTTTGCGGTTCAGTTCTATTCTTTCCATGGACAGCTTATTTTTTCCAGAAAATTGCTGCCTTCATTCAATATTACCCCCAGCAGACTCATGCCGAATATCCCCACAAACATGGTGTTGAAATCCATCTGGCCCCAGGCATCCATAATCAAATACCCCAGGCCTTTTGAAGTGGCAAAAGACTCGACAAAAAACAAGACAGCCACACTAACCCCTGAATTCAGGCGAAGCGCTGTAAACCCGTGGGGAAGTGCGGCAGGAAAATATCCTTCCCAGAATAACTGCCACTTACCGGCCCCAAGGGATCGAATGGAATCCAGATGTTGCGGTTGAATAGCCCGAACCCCGTCCCGAGTTGCTACCAATACCTGGTACCCGAGAATCAGGCTGATGATAATGATCTTGGACAGATCTCCCAGCCCGAACAACAAAAGAACAACCGGCAACAATACAACCTTGGGGATAGGATATGTCATGGACACAAACGGAGACAAAAATTTGTCCACCCGGCGAGAACTGCCCATCAGGATACCGATGGGAAAGGCAACGCCCCAGCCGATGATCATTGCCATCACTGCCCTGAACGTACTGGCTGCAAAATGATGCCAGAATTCAGATGTCATCAGGGCTGCCAGAAATGTGTAAATAGCGTCTTCCGGGTAGGGCAGGACATTTTGAGACACCAGGACTGCCAGGACTTTCCATACAAGGCAAACCACTATAATCGTGATTGAATATGGCACAGCGATACGCTTGATAAGTTTCACCAGTATTCCCCTATTTTATGCCGGATGGACCGAATCAGCTCGTAATATTTACGGGTCCGCCGGTAGGCAACGTCCCCAAATCCTGGATTGTCAAATATCTCGTGTATGGATGCCGGAGAGCCGGAAAGAATCAAGATGCGTTTTCCCAGGAAAACCGCTTCTTCCACGCTATGGGTGACCAAAAGATAAGGCACGGACGTCTCAAGCCAGGTGGTCAGCAGGGTGTCCTGGAGGGTTTCCCGGGTAATGGCATCCAAAGATGAAAACGGTTCGTCCATGAGCAGCAGGCGGGGTTTGGATGCATAGGCTCTGGCAATGGCCACCCGTTGTTGTTCGCCACCGCTCATGACACAGGGAAAATCATTTTCTCGACCCGCAAGGCCCAGTTCCGCTAAAATTTTTTGGGCCCTGGCGTTTCGATCTTTTCTGGAAACGCCCTGTATTTTTAACCCGAGCGCCACATTCTGCAAATTGGTTTTCCAGGGCAAAAGGCCGTAATTCTGCAGGATCAACGCCACATCCGGCATGGGTTTGGATATCGGCCGGTTATCGAGCAGGATCTGGCCGCTTTTGCTTTTCTCAAGCCCGCTGATCATATGCAGCAGGGTTGTCTTGCCACACCCGGAAGGGCCCAGAATAACGATCGTTTCCTGGGCATCCAAATGAAAGGAAATATTATTTAAAACGGCTTTTGAATCAAATTCTTTGCATATGTTGCTGACGGTTAGCATGGGAATCTTCGAGCTATGGAATTAAACTTTCGTAGGCAATGCAGTGGTGTAACAATCCCTTTTTCATCATCCAGTCCTGAATCTGCTGTACTTCAATCCTGGTGGGTATCCGGGGTGCCGGGTATCGATACACGGGAAAGGTATCGACCAGGTTCCCGGGAATCCGGCAGGTTTTTGCCATCAGCGCACGATATTTTTCCGGGGCCTGGTTGAGTACGTTCACAGCTTTGGTATAGGCCTGGACAAACGTGTCGGCCAGATGACGTTTATCCGTATGGATATTCAAGACGGTCAGCGGCATATCCAGCCTCTGGTCGGTCACAACCAGCCTTGCTCCTCTGTCTTGGGCCAACGAGGTCAGCGGTTCGGGTAACAGGGCCGCATCAATCTTGCCCGTCAACAGCATTTGCAGCCGAATGGGCATCTGTTTGATTTCAATTTCTTCCAATTGCATCTTGTTCGTTTCGGGCAGCTGCTTTAAATGATCGAGTAGATATTCAATAATCGAGGCTTTGGAAATCGCCACCGTGATTTTGCCCTGTTCCCGCGCAACGGGCAATTTTGGAGACAGCATCAACCCGAACATCCGCTGTTTTTTATCGGTTGCATATGAAACGGTTAAAAACCGGACCGGGATATTATTTTTGACCAGGAGTAAGGTCGCCGGCATATCGCCAAAAAATCCATCCAGTTGACCGGTTTGCATGGCCGTGTTCCTTTCCATGGCACTGGAAAAAGACACCAGTTTAAGATCGATATTTTCTGCCTTGAAATATCCCTCCATCACCCCCACTTGAAGCGGCAGTGTATCAATGACCGGAAGAATACCCATGCGAAACGTCTCGGCCGAAGCGACTCCGGCTGCCAGTGAAAAAATGACCACAAGCAGCCAGACAATGCCTATTCGTCTTTTATGATCCTTATCTTTTCTTTGTTTCACCATCAAGCAGTCCTCTATCTTTCCTGACAAAAACTCTTAACCCGTGCAGAACGACGACAGGGTTGCGTTGTGCAACAATGACGCTATCTATACTCTAATTTTTCCCATGGGTAAAGGTCCGGATCATTTTCCCGTGAGCCTGGATTTTTTTGTTTTCCGTGAATGCCGTTACCACGTCAAACAGGTTGTCGGACGGGATAATATTGAAAGGCAATTCTTTCCCATAATCGTCCATTTTAAAGTTCACTATTATAAATCTGATTAAATTAAAACTATTTTTCTACATGAAATAAGCCCCATACATAAACCTCAAAGGTCTTTAAATAACAGACTTTTATCCAAGGAATTCATTATATTCAGCATAGCGAACATAATAGTTCACACCAACCCCACATTTTTGTTGACATGTCAACGTTCTAATGGTAGCTCAATAGGAATTCGTTGATTTTTCCCTTTAACCTTAAGGAGACAAATATGCTGCTACCCACCTTTGAATTTCACGAGCCCCTTTCCCTGGAGGATGCACTGGAACTCAAGAAAACCCTTGGCGAGAATGCACGCTTACTGGCAGGCGGAACCGATCTTCTGGTTCACCTGAAAAAAAAGCTGGTCACCACGGAAAACCTCATCAGCCTGACAAAAATCAAGGCCCTGTCCCTGATTACCCGAGAAGAAAATACCATTGTCATTGGCTCTTGCGCCACCATGGCGATGATTTCTTCAACCCCCATTATTCAGGAAAAATTCAAGGCTCTCAAGGCCGGCTGCGACAACCTTGGCAGCCATTTAATCCGGAATCGGGCTACCATTGGCGGCAATGCCTGCAATGCCAGTCCTGCCGGAGACACGCTGTGCTCCCTTTTGGTGTATGATGCAACGGCCCTTTTGGCAAGCAGCGATACAAAACGGGAAATTCCCATTGCCAATTTTTTTACTGGCCCCGGCAAATCCTGCATACGCCCCGATGAAATTCTCACGGGCTTCAGGCTTCCCATTCCAGGCGATAACAGTGACGCACATTATATCCAGCTGGGGAAAAGAAAATCATCTGAAATCAATGTGGTCAATGTGGCATCCTTCCTTGAATATGATCCGGGTACGGGAAAAGTCGCCACCTGCCGCATCGCCTTGGGTTCGGTGGCTGCCACCCCTATCAGAGCCCCCAGGGCAGAAGCCGCCATGCTGGGCCAGGCGCCGGAGGAGGCCTCTTTTTTTGCTGCCGGTGAAATGGCCAGAAGAGAAGACTGCCGTCCCATAGATGACTTTCGGGGCACGGCTGCTTACAGACAGGCCATGGTCGGCGTGCTGACCAAACGCACCCTTGCCGCTGCCTATGACCTATCCAGGGGCGCTTCCCTTTAAGCCATTATAGGAACCCGTTCCAATGAAATCATTTTTTAAAAAAGCAGGTTTGTAAAAACACAGCGGCAACTGAACAGGAGAAATTAAATGAAAAAAATAATCACCCTGACCATCAACGATCAACCCCATGAGATTGCGGTTGAGCCCAATATTACCCTTGCCGATATGCTCCGATACGAGTTGGCCCTGACCGGCACCAAAAAAGGATGTGACACAGGAGATTGCGGTGCCTGCACCGTCATCATGGATGGAGATGTTGTCAATTCCTGCCTGGTCCTGGCAATCCAGGCCAACGGATCTGTCATTGAGACCATCGAAGGGTTGAGCACGGACAAAGGACTTCACCCCCTTCAGGATGCCTTTGTTGAAAAAGGGGCCATCCAGTGTGGATTTTGCACCCCGGGCGTGATCATGTCCGCCAAAAACCTGTTGGATAAAAACCCGAACCCTTCCGAACAGGAAATCCGGGAAGGCATTTCAGGGAATCTATGCCGGTGCACGGGATACCAGAAAATTTTCGAAGCCATTGAATCCCAGCGTTCATAAACCAGCCGACCCTAATCCTATCCAGATCCTATCCTAAAGGAGGAATCCATGAAAGAATTCGATATTATCAACACCCGGGCACGCCGTATTGATACCCCGGACAAGGCAACGGGACAGGCCGTGTTTACCGATGACATCAGCCGACCGGGCCAGCTCTACGGAGCCATGCTCCAAAGCCCCCATGCCCATGCAAAAATACTTTCCATTGACACCTCAAAGGCCGCAAGTCTTCCCGGCGTCAAATCTGTTATTACCCATGAACAAGCAGGCCACATCAAATATGGTGTCAGCCCTGCCCGGTATGACGAAACCGTTTTTGCCATTGACAAGGTGAGGTATATTGGGGATGAAATTGCAGCCGTTGCCGCTATTTCCCTGGAAATAGCCCTGAAGGCTTGCACACTTATCGAAGTAGAATATGAACTTCTGCCAGCGGTATTCACGGTGGAAGATGCCATGAAGGATGGGGCGCCCCAGCTCCACGAGAATTCCCCTGGCAACCTGTGCGCCGAAGTCCACCAGGAATTCGGAGATGTGGCCGCTGCATTAAAAGAATGCGATATCATCAAGACCAGCACCATGAAAAACAAACGCCAGGACGGCGCCTTTATTGAAATGCAGGGATGCATTGCCGAATTTGACAACAGAGGCGTCCTCACCCTGGTCAGTTCCACCCAGGTTCCCCATTATGTTCAGAGAACCGTTGCCATGGTTTTAGGCATGGATGTGGGCCTGGTAAGGGTAAAAAAACCCTATGTAGGCGCAGGGTTCGGGATCAAGGCCGCTGCCAACCCCATGGAACTTGCCTGCTGTATCCTGGCAAGGGAGACCCAAAAACCCGTCAAAATGAATTTTACCCGGGAACAGGTTTTTATGTATGCAAGGGCCCGGCACCAGTTCACCCATACCATTACCACGGGCGCCAAACAAGATGGGACCCTCATGGCCATCAAGCATGAGTGCTGCCTGGACGGCGGTGCCTATACCAGCTTTGGTATTGCCACGGTTTACTATACGGGCTCACTTCTCGGCGGCCCCTACAAAATTGCCAATATGAGCTATGACGGTTACAGGGTGTATAACAACAAACCCACCTGTGGTGCCCAGCGGGGCCATGGAGCGGTTATTGCCAGAGCTTTGTTTGAACAGCAGGTGGACATGATTGCCGAAGAGATCGGCATGGACCCCATGGAACTTCGGATAAAAAACATGATGAATGCAGGAGACACAACCTGTAACGACCTGAACATGAGCTCGTTTGGCATGTCCGAATGTATAGAAGCGGTGCGAGAAGGATCTGACTGGGACAAAAAAAAGGGAAATATGCCAGATGGAAAAGGCATTGGCATGGCCTGCGGTTTCTTTGTATCCGGGGCAGGATACCCCATTTACCGGTCTGACACCTTTCATGGTACGGTCATTGTCAAGCTGACGGAAGACGGGGGCACCGCCCTTGTTTATACGGCATCGGCTGAAATCGGCCAGGGGTCTGACACGGCCTTTGCCATGATTGCCGCCGAAGCATTAGGTATTCCTTTGGATCATGTCCGACTGGCTTCCGGGGACACCGACATGGGTGTTGACCTGGGTGCATACTCCAGCCGCCAGACACTCATGACCGGACACGCCACCAAGGACGCAGCCGACCATGCCAAGGCCCAGGTTCTGGAAGTTCTGGCGGGCCAGCTGAACCTCCCCGTGGAAGAGCTGGATATCAAAAACGGCTTTATTGAATTTTCAGGGGATGTGCCTGATTTTTCAGCCCTTCGGACCCGGTATATCAAGGAACACAGAGGCTGGATCGATAATCCTGATTCTGAAAAACTAACCTTTAAGGAAGCCTCCCGAATTGCCTTCCTTGAAAAAGGCTCCATTGTGGGAACCGGTAAATACAAACCCCATAACCTGGGTGGCAAGTTCAAGGGAGCAGCCGTTGGCACCTCTCCAGCCTATGGGTGCTCAGCCCAGGTGGCCGAGGTAACCGTGGACATGGAAACAGGACAGGTGACCATTGACAGCATCACCGACGCCCATGACTGCGGCAAGGCCATCAACATGACCTCGGTGGAAGGCCAGATGGAAGGGTCCGTCTCCATGGGAATCGGGGAAGCCATGCATGAAGAGGTGATCTTTAACGACAAGGGCCAGGTACTCAACGCCGATCTTGCCGAATACAAAATTGTCACGTCCATGGACATGCCCCGGGTCAAAGCGATTGTGGTGGAAAGCGATGAACCCAATGGCCCCTACGGCGCCAAGGAAGTGGGGGAAGGCGCCATCATGCCAACCATCCCCGCCATCCTCAATGCGGTTTACAATGCCGCAGGGGTCAGGCTCAATGAACTGCCCATGAACCCGGAACGGGTCTTCCATGCCATCCAGGAGTATAAGGCCAGAATGGCCAAATAGAAGAATATAATAGGAACTCTGATAAAAAATGGCCCCTGAAACCTGCGAACGGTATACCCGCCAGATCAAGCTGCCCCAGATCGGCTCTTCCGGTCAGGAAAAACTTGCCAGGGCAAGGGTCCTAATTGCCGGAGCCGGGGGGTTAGGCTCCCTGTCATCCTTGTATCTGGCAGCCGCCGGTGTGGGACATTTAATCATTGCGGACCACGATCATGTGGAACTTTCCAATTTAAACCGACAGCTTGTTCACTCCGAGGCCACCCTGGGAAAACCCAAGGTAGTCTCGGCTTCCCAACACCTGGGTCAGCTCAACTCAGCCATTCAGGTTACCCCGGTACAGGTAAGAATAGACCAGGGGAGCATTGACGGGCTCCTGGAAGGCGTGGACCTCATCGTGGATGGATGTGACAATTACCCAACCCGAAAGGTATTGAACCGTGCCGCGCTACACCATAACCTGCCCTGGATTTTTGGCGGCGTCATGGGGTTTGACGGAATGGTTTCAAGTTTTGTCCCGGGATTATCTGTTTGTTTTGAATGTATACTGCAAGATCCTGACACGTTAAAACCTGACACAATAAAACCCGAAACAATAAAATCTGGTAACCCACCCCCCAACAATGGTATACTGGGAGCAACCGCCGGAATGATTGCTTCCATCCAGGCCATGGAAGCGGTTAAACTGCTGTTGGCCATCGGCACCCCGTTAACAAACCGGCTGGTCCGGATTTCCGGACTGGAAATGCGAATTACCACGGCTGAATTGACGCCTAACCCGGACTGCAGGGCCTGCAGCCCATCAAATAAAAATTAAAACATGAAAAGAAAGACATGAAAATATGAAAATCCAATTTAACGGTTTGAAAGAGACCATTCCCCAGGGCCTGAATATCAGCAAACTCATTAAATTTTTTGATGAGGGGGATCCCCACGTAATTGTGGAACAAAACGGCAGGTATATTTATCCTAAAAATTATGATACCTGTATGGTCATGGAAAATGATATGATCGAGTTTATCAATCCTAATCTCGGCGGTTAGGCCCAATCTCGGCGGTTAGGAATTGCATCAGACCGGACAGACCGCTATCAGTGGATAATCTTTCAGGAGTATCATGATATGCAATACTATGAAAAAGAAAAAATAAAGGCCCTTCCCGTTCAAGATGCCGTGGGCAAAGTTCTGCTCCATGACATCACCGAAATTGTGCCGGACCTGTTTAAAGGCCCGACCTTTAGAAAAGGCCATGTCATTACCCCGGCAGACGTGGAAAAACTGCTGGATCTTGGCAAACAAAATATATATGTGGCAGGTCTTGACGGAGAGGTCCATGAAAATGATGCTGCCCTGCGCATTGCAAGGGCCTCCATGGGCAAAGGGCTTTCCATCAGCGATCCAAAGGAGGGCAAGGTAGGTTTTTCCGCCACAGCCCTTGGTTTTTTAAAAATCGATGTGGCCGCCCTTGAACGATTAAACTCGGTCCCGGATGTCATCTTTTCCACCCTGCATACGAACCAGGTGGTTCAACCTGGCCAGGAGCTTGCTGGCACCCGGGTCATCCCCCTGTCCATTGATAAAAAACGCGTCGTTGAAGCAGAAGAAATATGCAGACAATATTTTCCCATCATCCAGGTAAAACCCATGGCCAAACTGGATGTGGGGTTGGTGATAACGGGATCGGAAGTCTTTAACGGCAGAATCCGGGATGGCTTTGGACCTGTGGTGACAAAAAAATTTGAAGCACTGGGCAGTCATATTACTCGAAAAATAATTGTTTCCGATGAACTGTCCATGACCGTCGCCGCCATCCAGGAATTGCTGGCGGAAGGCGCACAGATGATTGCCGTAACCGGCGGCATGTCCGTGGACCCGGATGATTTAACCCCGGCTGCCATCCGGGCGGCGGGGGGTAAGGTTACCTCCTACGGAGCCCCGGTTCTTCCCGGTGCCATGTTTATGTTGGCCCATATCGGGGATATTCCCGTGGTGGGACTGCCCGGATGCGTCATGTACCACAGGGCCTCCATCTTTGACCTGATTTTGCCCCGGCTTTTAGCCGGAGAAACCATTCAACGCTCAGACATAGTTAAAATGGGACATGGCGGATTCTGCTCCAGCTGCAAAGTGTGTCGATTTCCCTCCTGCAGCTTTGGAAAATAATTTTTCAAGGAGATATGAATGAAACACCAGGAAGGATATTTAAAAAGCAATCGAACCACCAATGTGTATTATCAATATTGGCTGCCCGAGGATAAACCAAAAGCAATTCTTATGGTTGCCCATGGATTAGCAGAGCATAGCGGACGATATATGAACCTTGTCAATCACTTTGTCCCACTGGGATATGGTGTTTATGGAATCGATCATATAGGACATGGAAAATCAGAGGGGAAAAGGGTCTATGTGGAACAATTCCAGGATTTCACAAAAACACTCAAGATCTATTTTGATTCTATCCGAGAAAAGCAGCCTGAAACGCCAATATTTCTGATCGGGCATAGCATGGGGGGATTAATTGGTGCAGCATACCTGCTGGAACATCAGAAGGATTTATCCGGGGCTATTCTTTCCGGCCCGGCAATCAAAATACCGGAAAATATTTCCCAAATCGCTATTCTCGCAGGGAAAATATTTTCCGTGCTCATGCCAAAATTAGGTGTTGCCCCATTAATTTTTGAAGGAATAAGTCGTGATCCTGCTGTGGTAGAAGCTTATATCAATGACCCTTTGGTTCATACCGGAAAAATCACAGCCCGCCTTGCCGCAGAGTTAATCAAAACAATGCGCCATGTCACGGAACATGCCGCAAAAATACAATTGCCCATAATGATTGCCCAGGGAAGTGAAGATTCATTGGTCGATCCCGTTGGTGCTCAGCTTCTTTATGACCTGGTGGGCTCAGGGGATAAAGTAATTAAACTCTATGATGGATTTTACCATGAAATATTCAATGAGCCTGAACATGCACAGGTATTAAAGGATGTTCAATTATGGATAGAAACACAGCTCGGGAAAAAAGGACATTAACCCTATTTTTTTAAACATGGGTATCATTCCTGACGCACCCTTAAAAAAGATGCAAATTTGGGAATCCCGTTTTTGGTAAATCCATTGTACTTGAAGGTAACACTTGTTCCTAAGGAGGGCGGGGTTTTCCTGAATTGGTCTGTAAAACCCGTGCCCAGCTTAAAAACGATTCCGTTTGCAAGCCTCAGGGTAAGAGATCCCATCATCTCCCTGTATTTTCCCTTCCCCTTGTTTAAACCAATGATAATTCCTTCCATATCCTGAAAATTTTTCACTTTCAGGATATGGGCACTTCGCCCGGTATGGTAAGGCATTTTTGGGTCCTTTACGATAACACCCTCACCTCCCATGGATTCTATTTTATTGAGGAATTGATCAAGATCTGATGTGTCTTGTATCCGTATCTGGGGAATAAACCGCACATGACTGTTCTTGTGTATTTCAAACCATTCTTTTGCTCGGTTGAGTCGCACAAGAAAGTCTCCTTTTTCATTGGGGACTTCAAAAATATTATACCTGATTTTTTCCCACCCCTCTCCCGGTTTTTTATCAAGAACGATTGATTGAATGAATTCAAAATCACCCCTTTTACTCCAAAGTTCACCATCCAGCTCAAAGAGAGGAAAATTTTTAACAAACCATGGGGGTGGATTCAGGGGCAGGCCCTTTCGGGTGAGCAATTGATGCCCGTCCCAATACCCCCTTATCCCATCGAGTTTCTCACTCATCACCCACCCTGTTATATCTTCTTTATGGGTGTATATTTTCGCCTTTTGCAAAGCAACCTCATGGGCAAACAGGATGGGGCAAAAAATAATGGATAGAAACAACCCCAGAACTGATAAAAAATTGAACCGTTGATGGTCAAGCATTTTTAAAATAGACATAACCACACCCAAAGCTGTCGGCTAATGATTTGTAAAAACTTGATAATCATGTCATCTGTCGAAACTCATCCATGGAGCGTCCCCTTATGGCCTCGGCAATCTCAAATACATAGTCATAAATGTGGAGTCCCTTGGAGGAGGCAATGATTTCACCATTTTCAACCCCGATCTGGGCTGCGCAATATTGTTTCATCATCTCAATGGCGGCCAGGTTGGCCGGGAAACCGCCAAACAGATCCCAGGACCTGAAATAGGGGAAAAAATGAAGTTTTCCATCCTGAATACGGGTATCGATGTGTCGCAGGCAGGGAGGATCAATCAAAATCATGTCAGAGGGTTGCCCCACCTGCAGGATCATCTGGTTATTCCGGTAGCCTTTGTGGGTATAGGTCCAGATCATCAATTCCATCTGGTTAACATAAAATTTCCCCTTTTCCTCTATCAAAATATTCCGGTCTGTCCAGATTTCTCTTTCCTGGATCAATATTTCAGTAAGCGCCTTGTAATCATCCGGCAGATAGGCAAGGTCGCACTTGCAGATCCGCTGGCCATAGGTATAGGATTCCCCCTGTTTTTCCTCACCGGTCATAAGATAGGGCAGATAATTATCCAGATAATTTTCATCCACAGGGTCGGGAAATCCCAAGGCCGGGTTCACCTTGGGCAACAGGGGAACTGACGAAGGATGGGTGATATGAATGGTAATATAATCGAACTCAAGTCGTTTCTGACCTTCAAAGGATCCCCTGTCTATGGTGAAGGACCGACCCTTTTCCACACATTGATAAAGGGTTTGAAACCAGGCATCTGACAGGCTGGTGGCTTTGATGAAAATCGGTTCTAGCATGGAAGACTCCTTTAAAACGGTTCACATCTTTTCATCTGGTTTATATACTGGAATTTTCTGTGTGACAACCCAAAAATCACCCCTGAAAAGATTCTGTCACACCAAAATCCAACCAGGATAAAAGTTATTTATGGTAATTTATGGTAATTATTATTTATTTAATGTGTAAATTAAAAATTATTCTTGACAAAAAATAACCATAAGGATAGAAACAAACTCAAGATTACGAAGTCGGATAATGAAGGAAGTTGTTTTTCTAAGGCAACCCCCCATCTCCTTGGCAAACATTATCCAGCCGCCTGACTGCCCTGACCCTGGTAGTCTGGCGGCATTCTTTTTAGAGCAATTTCCCCTCTTTGACCCGGAGAATACCATCGACCATGACCAGGGATACGTCCGATGATTTAGCGGAATAGACCAGACTGGAGAAAGGATCATACATGGGCACCATATGGGGCTTTTTGACATCCACAATAATGATGTCTGCCTGTTTCCCCCGTTCAATGGACCCGATTTTCCTGTCAAGCCCAATGGCCCTTGCCCCTTCAATGGTGGCCATGGCAAGGCAGGTTCTGGCATCCATGACACAAGGATCCATGCAGGCCACCTTGTGAAGCTTAGCTGCCATGTCCATTTCGGAAAAAAGATCCTGGTCATTATTGGAAGCACATCCGTCCGTACCAATCCCCACGACGATTCTTGCATCCAGCATACGGGGAACCGGCGCAATGCCCGATGCCAGCTTCATATTGGATTCCGGACAATGGGCAACACAAGCGGAGCGCTTGTGAATAATCTCAATATCTCCATCATCGATCCACACCGAATGGACAAGAAGCGTTCTTTCATTTAAAAGGCCCAGGTCGTCCAGGTATGCAATGACAGACTTTTTATTGAGTCCCTTGACCATGTGAACCTCATTTTGAGTTTCTGCAGCATGGATCTGAAAGAGGATCCCGGCATCTTCGGCTGCCTGCTTGGCTGCAACCAGGGTTGCGGCTGAACAGGTATAGGGAGAGTGGCAGAAAATAGAAGGCGTTATTAGAGAAGACAGATGACTGATCTGCGCCACAAATTCTTTTGCCGCCTGGATATTGTGGGTGGGGTCCGGCACCCCCGGGGCAGGGAAATCAATCACCCCCTGACCCGCCACTGCCCGAATACCCGATTCGACCATGGCTCTGGCCACCTGTGCCTCGAAAAAATAACCATCACAGCAGCTAGTGGTGCCTGAAAGCAACATTTCTCTGCAAGAATGGAGACTCCATTGGTGAACCGAATCCGGGTTGAGCCGGGTTGCCTCGGCAGGAAAGATATGTTGGTTAAGCCATACATCCAGGGGCAGGTCATCGGCAAGCCCCCGGAACATGGACATGGGTACATGGGTGTGACAATTGACAAGACCGGGCATGATAATCCCCCCACCAGCATCGATTCGATTGTCATCGTGAACAAAGGCCAGGTCAAGGTCCAACTCTTTTTCCGGACCACAGTCAAAAATTTGTGAACCCCGGATCAGCACGGCACCGTTTTCAATAACGGGCAGCCCTTGTTCCATTGTCAACAGGAGGCCATTGTGTATTACAATATCATTTTCCATCTTTATATCATTTTCCATCTTTTGGTTCCTTTCATCTTCAGTTAACCAAGTCATTTTACCACCATTAATAGGCATAAATCCTCTGATTTTAAAATAGTTTTTTAAATGGCCAATACCACCATCTGACATCTACAGTTTTTTCCTTGACAGGGAGAATACTTTGTACTAATATATGAACAAATGCTCAATTGAAGAGGTGATCCATGAATGTGTGTGCAGAAAAATGTGTGAATAAAGTCAGCGTGAACAAGACCCTAAAAGAGATCCCCAACCAGAAAGAAATTGTGGGGATGGCAGAAATATTTAAAGCACTCAGCGACCCGTCCCGGCTTAAAATTGTACTGGCACTGTTGAAACGAGAACATTGCGTGTGTGACATCGCCGTTATCTGTCAACAGTCCGAGTCCGCTATATCCCATCAGCTTCGGGTTCTACGAACCTTAAAAATTGTTAAAAACAGAAGAGAGGGGAAGAGTGTATACTATACACTGGATGACGATCATGTAATGTCCCTGATCCATTATAGTCTTGACCATGTAAAACATTGAACCTGGCAAACAATAGAACCTGGCAACCGCTGAAACAATAAAACAAAAGAATTAAGGATGGCCCCCATGAATATGGTATATGAAATTTTAAAAGAATCCTGGCATATTTACCTGGATGTCTCGGTTTACATGCTCTTTGGCTTTTTAATGGCAGGCATTCTCTATGTATTTTTCAAGGCCGATTCAATCAAACG
>Ga0075111_1000580_pt1 | contig 17032 bp, 10 predicted proteins | sample AntAceMetag02UKK_FD_69787 | JGI IMG/M metagenome (GOLD analysis project Ga0075111, IMG submission 69787) | Saline lake microbial communities from Ace Lake, Antarctica - Antarctic Ace Lake Metagenome 02UKK | ecosystem: Environmental > Aquatic > Non-marine Saline and Alkaline > Saline | place... | reverse complement strand
GCAAACTCTATAAGGTTTTGTTTTCTAAAAATATCCATGGTGACAAAAATAATTAGTTTCTTGAAATAGTAATGCTTACTAAAAAGATTCTTTAGTGCTAGCTACTCATCTCTACAATTGGCTATAACGTTTTATCATAACCCCTTTTTGTCAGGATAATAATATCCATGGATGATTATCCTGACAAAATTCCCCAATCTTCCAACTCCATCACTTTTAGCAAGTTCAAAAGTAGCTTAAATATCGTATTTAGTCAAAACAGATAGTAATTCATTTTTCTTTTAAATAAAGGATTTTGACAATGACCAAAAAAAGTCCCCGCAAGGGACTTAATAAAGATTGAGCGGAAGCTTTTCATCCATAACAGATTGGCCCTAAGGTTGCCCGAAGCATGGTTGTGACAAGCGTTCCTCAAATTTGGCTCGCAGCCGCTCACTTGCAGGAAGGTTTTAAGTGATTCGTATGTTTCCTTTTCTAATCATTTCTCCAGATGACCGCTAAACGGCTGTGAGCCATGATTTTCTGTTACCTGCTGGGCTTTTTTTTTCAAACTACTTTTTTTTCGGGTATGCACTGTCCTGATTTTGTTTTTCGGGTCGGCAAAAAAGGCGTTGACTGTGCTAGCTGGCTATTTCAGTTTCTTTGTTTCTAAACGTTTTCTTTCCAATTCTATGACCTTATGTAATTTTCGTTGCAACAATTCTTTTGATGGTAATTCTACTAAATATTCCGCTACCCTTATTCCTGACTTTTCAAGTTGTAATAATTCAATTTGCTCTTTTGAACCCTCAGCACATAATAATAATCCAATTGGTATTTCTTCTCCTTTTTCTGATTCATGTTTTTCAAGGTATCGAAGATACAATTCCATCTGCCCTTTGTATTTTGCTTTGAACCTATCTAATTTTAAGTCAATTGCAACAAGACGTTTCAGTTTCCTGTGATAAAACAACAAGTCCAATTTAAAACTTTCCCCATCAATTAACATTCGTTTTTGTCGTTCAACAAATGTGAAACCTTGCCCCAATTCAAGTATGAATTTTTCAAGTTCCCTTAATATGGCATCTTCCAAAGTTTTTTCGCTGTACCTGTCCTCTAATCCAAGGAAGTTTAGAAAATATGGGTCGCGAAATACAAGGTCGGGAGATAGTTTATTTTCTTCCCTGAGTTCTTTTAATTCATGTTTAATCAGTTCGTCTGGCTTCTTTGAAATTGCTGTCCGTTCAAAAAGCATTGAATCAATCTTTTCATCTAAAGTTCTTGTGTTCCAGTTTTCAAGTTTTGCCATTTCAATGTAAAACTCACGCCTGATTTCGTCTTTCAAGTACATGACTGTACGGAAATGTGTCCAGCTTAATTGTCTACTCAATGCGTAGAGAATTTCTTTATCAGGAAAAGTCTCCGCAAAGCGTAGACAATGTCGAAGTTGTTTCTCACTCCAACCTTTTCCATATTCTTCAGTCAGGCTTTTCGATAGAGATTTCACAACCTCTTTTCCGTATTCTGCACGCTTATTTCCAAGAATGTCCTTGTTTATCCGTTCTCCAATGTTCCAGTATAATATCGTTGTTGCTGCATTAACAGCAACTGCAACATTCTGCTTTGCTTCTTCAATCAGTTGTTTAACTTCGGAAAATAGGTTGTTTATATTTTCAATTTGATTGTTTTGCACATTTATAGGATTTAGTATGTATCAAAAGTAATCAAAAAAGGCTCCAAGTGTAGATAATTGAGTTTCCTAAAATTTTCTAAGCATTCAGTTTCCTTTAAATACTTTTTGTTTTCTCGAACAATTCACGTTTGGTTTTTTGTCTTGACGCCTTGCAGGTAACTTCTTTTCATAACTCAATTTTGTAAGGATAATAATATCTATGGATGATTATCCTGCAAAATCCCTCTATCTTCCAACTCCCTCAATTTTCACAAGCTCAAAAGTAGCTTATTTATCGTATTTAGTCAAAATAGATAGTAATTCGTTTTTCTTTTAAATAAAGGATTTTAACAATGGTCAAAAATACTCCCCTGTCCGATTGTGTACATTGCACTGAAGGGGGCGGACACTTTAAAAGATTTAATCTTATCGTTTTTTCGAATTTAGAAAAAAAATCCTTAAAGCGTAAATTGAGGAATCCCTTTCCAAATCAATAAAGCAATGGAAATGCTTAGCATGATAAATTTTTGCATTTTATACTCTTGCACGGTTGTTGCGTAACACGAAACCCGATTGATAAATCGAAAGGTGATAAAGCAACATAAACCGAGAACATGCTAAGAAATTATTTCGTAACCGCTATCCGAACCCTCTTTCGCAACCGTACATTTTCAATTATAAACCTCACAGGGCTGACCATCGGGCTGGCTGCTTCCATTATGATCGCCATGTGGGTTTTTGACGAGATAAGCTATGATAGTTTTCATGAAAATGCCGATGACATATACCGTGTGGAGCGGCATATCAACTATCAGGGACAAACCTTTTTCGTTCCGGTTACCGGTGCTGTTTATGGGTCAACAATCCTTCGGGATTATCCTGATGTTGTGAATATGGCCAGGGTTAACCCTTATGAACTTTCGGTGGAAGGCCCTGATAAAAACATCTTTAGCGAACAGATACATTATGTTGACAACAGCTTTTTACAAATGTTCACCTTCCCACTGAAACAGGGCAATCCTGCAACAGCACTTACCGAGCCTCGCTCACTCATACTTTCGGATGTGGCAGCAAAACGCTTTTTTGGCGACGAAGACCCTATGAATAAAACCCTGCACATTGATTGGGATGGGGAAATGGTTGCCTACAAGATTACGGGAGTACTGGAAAAACTGCCTCACAACAAGCATTTCAAATTTGAAATATTAGCCTCCTTTGCCACACTCGAGGATGAATATTCAGAGGAAAGGCTCACCACATGGCTTAGCAACTATCTTTATACTTACATCCAGCTTGGCCCGGAAACAGACAAAACCATGATGGAGAACAAACTGGATGGACTGGTGAGTGATAAAATAATGCCGGCCTTCAAAGCCTTCCTAAGTTCTGATGATGATACAGAGGATAGCATGCATCTGCTTTTGCGCAATGTGCAGGATATTCACCTCAAGGCAGGGTTGATGTGGGATATTGAGGTTCAGGGCGACCTGAATACCGTTTATATTTTCTCAGTTATAGCACTCATGATTTTGTTAATTGCTGCCTTCAACTTTATTAGCTTATCCACTGCCCAGGCAGGAGCGCGTGCCCTGGAGGTTGGTATTCGTAAAACAGTTGGAAGCTCCAAAAGCGCTCTGATATGGCAGTTTATCGGCGAATCGGTGATGCTATCGCTTATTGCCTTTGTTTTTGCATTGGCACTCATCAACATCTTTCTGCCCTATTTTAATGATCTCACAGGTAAAGAGCTATCAATGGTAGTTTTTGCGCAAGCAGATAAATTCATCCTCCTGTTGGCCATTGTGGTTGGTACCGGCTTTTTGTCGGGAATCTATCCGGCATTTTATATGACCGCTGTAAAACCTATCACTGTCCTGAAAGGGAAAATGCAGCAAGGTAGCAGCCGGTTTTCTTTCAGACAAATACTTGTAGTGCTTCAATTTTCGATCACCATTGCATTGATCATCGGCACTGTAACAGCACTTCGGCAAATGCACTATATGCAAAATAAGGACATGGGTTACATCAAAGATAATTTGATTGTAATCCCGGTGGAAAGTAATAATGTGATCACACATTACGATGCTTTCAGGAATGAGTTACTCAGAAATCCGCTTATCACGAAAGTTTCAGGATCTCAAAAAGTACCCGCTGAGCGAGAGTATTCCGACTCGGGTTGGGAAACTGATTTGTTGGATGAACCTTTGCTGTCGAGATTATTTGCCGTCAATTTTGATTTTATCGATACTTACGAAATTGAAATGGTGGCCGGAAGAGCTTTTGATAAAAATCAATCTACCGACAAGAACTTTAAAGTACTTATTAATGAAGCAGCTGCCCGAAAAATTGGATATACTGATATGAACGAAGCCATTGGAGGCAAGATGCACGTTGACTGGATTGCAGAAAATACCGACTCAACGGCAACGGGAACCATCATCGGGGTAATGAAAGATTTTCATTTTCAATCATTAAAAAATAAAATAGAACCTCTCAGCATTTTCCTCCAGGAAAAGTGGATGAATCGCATCAGCATCCGATTTGAACCCGGGAAAGAACAAGAAGCCATCGCTTTTGTGGAGCGCACCTGGAAAGATCATTTCCCGGAAGTTCAGTTTAACTATTCTTCCATCAACGATTATTTAAAAACCTATTATAATGCCGAAGAAAAGCTGCAAACTATTTTAGTGGTTTTCACCTTGTTGGCCATTTTTATTGCCAGCCTCGGCTTATTCGGACTGGCCATTTTTATTGCACAGCGTAGGATTAAGGAGATTGGCGTGCGTAAGGCTTTAGGAGCAAGCAGTGGTAGCATTGTGTTGCTGCTTTCAAAATCATTCCTGGGCTGGGTATTGCTAGCAAACGTAATTGCATGGCCGGCAGCCTGGTATTTCATGGACGCCTGGCTTGGCAATTTTTCATACCGCGTGCAGGTGAATATCTGGACCTTGATACTGTCAGGCCTGGCAGCGTTGGTGGTTGCCTTACTAACCATCATCTATCGCTCATGGCTTGCAGCAAACCGCAATCCCGTCGATTCGCTGAGGTATGAGTAAAAGTTAGATTTCCTGTTTTTGTTCCATTAAAATAACAGATCTATAACGATCGTAATAAGCGGTCGTTCTAATCGCGTTTAATTGTTATCCACTGGTGCTAGTATCCACAATACTCTAGTATCTCTGTTGAATCCATACACACAAAATCAGGCATTACTATATCATAATACATTTTATTTTGAATGACTTTGAAATGGTGTTCCTCATCTGGTGAAATCAGCGAAATTGCTTCTCCGGGCGATTCAGCTCTACCTGTGCGTCCTATCCGATTGGAAAATAGGCAATACATAACTGGCTGTATTCCCCGATCCGGTTTTAGCAATTCCCAGGATGTCTTTTTTCTAAATTATGGCTGGAATGGCTTGCTTCTGTATTGGATAGGCTTCGGTATAACTATGATCATTATGGGTTTTTAATAAATTTTCGGACAAGCAAAAAAAGAAAATGACATTGGCAAGTGATTTTTAAAATAGTACTCAAATGTACAGGAATTATGGATTTTGTTTGTTTCAATTCAAAGGATTAAATTTACTATTCCTCTAATAATCACTAAGGGGCCAAAACCTTTTTTGGGTTTATCTACTCAGGGGGGGCAATATGCTCCGATTTTTTGACCTTTTACTCAGAAAACAAATCGTTGCAAAAAAATACCCCTTAATCTTTCAACTTGGGGGTCAACATCCTCCGGAATGTCTGGTGATTTCTCACAAATAATTTGACATTCGAAGACTTTTTTTTGTCTGATTTTAGAGGGTCAGCTTAGCCCGGAATATCCATCATAAACTGATTCAAAGCCTGCATGAACATAATTCAATAACTTCCCTCTTGGTATAACAATTTCACCACTATACCAATCAGCAAACAGAGGTGAATCGTCCAAAAGCTTGTACCTTCCCTTAACTTTAAGCAAGTATAAAATTTTTTTTGATTTTCCAGGTGGCAATATATTTTCTCCAGCAAGCAGTAGATAATATGTATTTGTCCTTCTTTTCTTCCTTATGCTCTAATGCTTCTTTTATTTCCTCGAGGCTAAGATGTTCTATTCTCTCGTGAAATTCAGGAATCGATGGACAAGAATGGATCATTGTTTCTTCCGTATCGAATATTATAAATTCACAAATTTGAGCTGTCATGTGTTCTTTGTTGATTATTTTTGTGCTATTACATACAAAAGCCCTGTCCTTTAGGGCAGGGTTTTAAATGACACGAAATGCTAAGGATTTTTGAAATTTTTGTATTTTCTTATTATTATACAAAAATTTCAAAAATCTGGTCTAGTACCTCAAATTACCTACCCTGGGTTAAAACCCAGGGCTATTGAAATTCAATCATTTAATTATAATTCTTATATCGAACTCAGGTTATCACTAACCTGAGTTCGACATAAGCAACTCCCTAAAAAAGTGCAAGTTGATTGTTTGACTGGATAGTTTCGTATTTAATTGCTGGTTTTTTGGCAGGAAAGAATAAGCTAAAGCCCAGACATCATGTTTGTGAGAAAATTGGCGAAGCTTCTATGGCGAGAGTGCTCTATTTGACAAATATTCTTGAGTTCATCATTAATTGTCTCAATAATAGATCGTTTACGAAGCATTATTTTATCACTCATAGACATCAGACTATTCTTCATATTGTTTCTTATTCCCGCAATTTGTTGAATGCCATTGGTAAATAGGTTTTCGAACAAATTTTTTGAAACATAGCCCTTGTCAGCAAAGAGTTTACCTATAACTCTTTTCAAAAAACCTTCATCCTTGAGCGGTTCTCGGTCATCGGTATTGCCTGGGATTATGACAAAATCAATGATTTCTCCTTTATCATTGACAATGATATGTAACTTAAAGCCAAAGAAATAACCCATGTTTGATTCGCATCGTTTCGCAATACCTTTGAATACTTTATGATTGAATATGCGCTTATTTTTGCATACACGGATAGGTGTGGAATCAACAAATGAGATCCCAGTACATGATCCCAGGCGCAGTTGTTTGAGCAAAATTGTCATGGGCAGAAGTGCTTTCTGTTGAAGCTCAACAAATCTGTTATATGATACTGTCTGTGGACTCGTATTATTGTTTTATTTTGGCATCTGTGATTTATATCCTGATTAATTATCCCCCACTTGTGAACCGTATCCGAAATTTAAATTCAAGATTTCATTCTTGTCCTGGTTCTGCACCTCGCCGTTCATGTCATAATCGGCACTGCTGTAACCGCTTAAGCCAAACTGCGGCTTCCAGCAATCATTTTTATCCTGATTCTGGATCTGACCGTTTGCATCACCATCCCCACCAACCATTCCAAATACGCCAACGGAAATTTCTTTACATCCATTGATTCCGCCATACACCTGGTTCGACCCTGTGGTAAAATCATAGAGGGTGAAGCTGCCCTGCGACAGGGTGTGCGTGGCTGCACTCATGATGCTCAGGTGATTGCGGTGGTGCACTACGATGAAGTAATCCCCCGGTGGAGCAATGGTAAAAATTACCGGAGAAGCACCGTCGATGTGACTTACGATGGTTCCGTTGTCAAGCAGCAGGGCGGCCACTGTATCAATGCTTGTGGATGCGGCAGTACCGCTTCTTAATTCCACCAACACCCAATCCACTGCATTTACAGGGAGCGATGCTACAGCCTCGGTTCCGTTGTATTCCAGGTGGGTGCCATTGTAAACTGCATCACTATAGGGTTGGTTAAGTGGCACCAGACTATTGGTATTCAGAGTATTGCTCATGGAGCTACTGCCATTGTATGGCCCCTGCAGAAACACCTTAACTTCCGCCAACACACCCAAGCTGCCGCAATCCAGGATATCACCGGTGATGTTCCACCCATGGTTGATGATCAGGTAGTTGCGGGCACTATCGGCGGTGCAATAGCTTAAATCCGCTGCTCCCAGGTTTACATCGCTTTGTACGTTTTGAGCAGCCCAGCCGGTGAGGGTTTGGTCATAATTTGCAGTGGATAATCCACAGCTATCAAGCATTTGATACATAGAAGTTACATTGCTTACATCCCATCCACCAATATCCTGGTCGAATGCAATTGCATATTGAAACATATCTGACATATATATTACGCTACTCACATCCCATTCCCCAATATCCTGGTTGAAAGCATCTGCATTGTAAAACATATAACTCATATAAGTTACATTGCTCATATCCCATCCACCAATATCCTGGTTAAAAGCATATGCATTGTAAAACATTGAACTCATAGAAGTTACATTGCTCACATCCCATCCACCAATATCCTGATTAAAAGCATCTGCATTAGAAAACATTGAACTCATAGAAGTTACATTGCTTACATCCCAACTCCCAATATCCTGGTCGAATGCAATTGCATTGTAAAACATTGAACTCATAGAAGTTACATTGCTTACATCCCATGCATCAATATCCTGGTCGAATGCAATTGCATTTCGAAACATAGATGACATACTTGTTACACTGCTTACATCCCATGCACCAATATCCTGGTTAAAAGCATCTGCAGAAGAAAACATAGAATACATGTTGGTTACACTGCTTACATCCCATGCACCAATATCCTGGTTAAAAGCATCTGCATAGTAAAACATATAACTCATAGAAGTTACATTGCTTACATCCCATCCACCAATATCCTGGTTAAAAGCATCTGCATTGTAAAACATTGAACTCATAGAAGTTACATTGCTTACATCCCATCCGCCAATGTCCTGGTTAAAAGCATCTGCAGAAGAAAACATAGAATACATGTTGGTTACACTGCTTACATCCCAACTGCTAATATACTGGTTGAAATTATTGGCACCAGCAAACATAGCATGCATATCAGTAACACTGCTCACATCCCAAAGGTCGAGGTTTGTTATGGTTGCAATATCGCAAGCATAGAAAGCATAGGAGAGGTCGGTAATTGTTGGAGGGAGTACTGTTGGGACCTCTTCAAGATTTTCTGTAGAAGTAAAACTACCATTTAAGCTGCTAAGACCAATGCTCCCGAAGCTACTTATTTTAATAATGGATGCCGCAAAATTTGGGCTGTACCAGCCGCCCCCATGACCAAATTGGGAAAGCACTCCGCTAATACTAACGATATATATACCCTCTGAAGCATATGTGTGCCCTACTGCCTCGTTACATGCCTCACTATTACCATCGCCCCAATCTACGGTTACATCCACGGTGCCATTCAAAGGTAAGGTAATGGTTGTGCCGTTTAACAGGTTGGTATTAAACTCCAATACCATGGGGATGTCCGGCCCCTGGCCACCATCTGTAATGGTCCAATTGTGGTTAGAAATTATGTTTGCCCTGGCATTGGCAGCAGCGCCAGGGCTGTAGGTGCTATTGCCAGCATGGAAATTTACCCCATCCTGTAAATTGAGGGCGGACCAAAGCATGAGCATATTGTTGTAATACTCAGTGGATAGGGTAACTCCGCTAAACATATTGTACATACTTGTTACATTACTTACATCCCAATTGCTAATATCCTGGTTGAAGGAATCATTATCTCTAAACATATGTGACATATCTGTTACGCTGCTTACATCCCAACTACCAATATCCTGGTTAAAAGCATCTGCATCGTTAAACATCCCTGACATACTAGTTACCTCGCTCACATCCCAACCAGAAATATCCTGGTCGAATGCATTTGCATATTGAAACATCAATATCATATCAGTTACCTTACTTACATCCCAGCTAGAAATATCCTGGTTAAAAGCCAGTGCCCCAAAAAACATCCCGTACATGTTCGTTACATTTCCAACATCCCATCCGCTAATATCCTGGTTAAAAGCATGTGTATTGTTAAGCATTGAAAACATAGAAGTTACATTGCTTACATCCCATCCACCAATATCCTGGTTAAAAGCCAGTGCCCCAGAAAACATCCCTGACATATTGGTTACATTGCTTACATCCCATCCGCCAATATCCTGGTTGAAAGTATCTGCAAAATAAAACATAGTTGACATATCGGTAGCATTGCTCACATCCCATTGGCCAATGTCCTGGTTAAAAGCATCTGCATAAGAAAACATCCCTGACAAATCAGTAGCATTGCTCACATCCCATCCACCAATATCCTGGTTAAATGCAGGTGCATAATGAAACATCCCTGACATATCGGTAACAATGCTTACATCCCATCCGCCAATATCCTGGTCGAATGCAATTGCATATTGAAACATCAGTGACATATTGGTTACATTGCTCACATCCCATCCGCCAATATCCTGGTTAAAAATATATGCACCATAAAACATATCTGACATATCAGTGACACTGCTCACATCCCAACTACCAATATCCTGGTTGAATACTTGAGCATTAGAAAACATCCATGACATATTGGTTACACTGCTCACATCCCATCCGCCAATATCTTGGTTAAAGGCAGTTGCATAATAAAACATCCATGACATATCAGTAGCATTGCTCACATCCCATCCGCCAATATCCTGATTAAAGGCATCTGCATAAGAAAACATCCTTGACATATCAGTTACATTGCTCACATCCCATCCGCCAATATCCTGGTTAAAGGCAGTTGCATCATAAAACATATAATCCATTGAGGTTACATTGCTTACATCCCAGGCATCAAGACCAACAATAGTAGTTTTGCCCGTATTATGAAATGCATTTGATAAATCTGTAATTGTTGGGGAAAGGTATGCCGGTACCTCTTCCAGGTTGGTGGTATTGTGAAAAGCACCGCTAAGGCTTGTTAATCCGAGTACACCAAAACTGTTGACTTTTACAAGTTTCTCCACATTGGGATAGGCGTTTTCTCCATTGCCGTATTGTGTAAGGGTTCCGGTAATACTTACCGTATAGATGCCATCCGTTGCATATGCATGGTCTTTATTCCCCGCTGAAGTAAAACTCTCGATATTGCCATCACCCCAATCCACGGTAACATCTACCGTTCCATTTAATGGTAAGGTAACGGTTGTGCCGGTCGAAAGATTCGTATTAAATTCAAGTCTCATATCGGAGCTTGGGAACTGGCCACCATCGGTGATGGTCCAGCTATCATCAGCAATAATACTTGCCCGTGCAGCAGCGGGTGCCCCCGGGCTGTAAGTGCTGTTTCCGCCATGAAAATCCACACCATCGTATAAATCCAGGGTTTCCCATCCAATAAGCAGTGCGTTGTAGTTTTCCTGGGAAAGGGTTACGCCCTGAAAAATATTGGACATATTGCTAACATTGCTCACATCCCATGCGCCAATATCCTGATTGAAGGCACTTGCACCATTAAACATATAGTTCATACTTGTTACATTACCCACATCCCATCCGCCAATATTTTGGTTGAAAGCATTTGCATTGTGAAACATATATGACATATCAGTTACATTGCTCACATCCCAATCACCAATATTTTTATTAAAAACCATCGCACCTTCAAACATGTATGACATATTGGTTACACTGCTCAAATCCCAAGCGCCAATTTCCTGGTTGAATGCATCTGCATGGGAAAACATCCATGACATATCCGTTACACTGCTTACATCCCATCCGCCAACATCCTGGTTAAAAACATGTGTATTAGAAAACATCGATGACATATAAGTTACATTACTTACATCCCATCCGCCAATATCCTGGTTAAAAGCAATTGCATTAGAAAATATATAATTCATGGAGGTTACGCTACTCACATCCCAACTGCCAATATCCTGATTAAAGACATCTGCATCAGAAAACATCCATGACATATTGGTTACACTGCTTAAATCCCATCCCCCAATATCCTGGTTAAAAGCATCTGCAAAAGAAAACATCTCTGACATATCAGTTACACTGCTTACATCCCATCCACCAATATCCTGGTCGAATGCAATTGCATATTGAAACATCCGTGACATATTGGTTACATTGCTCACATCCCAGCCCCCAATATCCTGGTTGAAGTTTTCTGCATCGTAAAACATGTCAGACATATCAGTTACACTGCTTACATCCCAACCACCAATATCCTGATTGAAAGCATCTGCATTTTCAAACATCCATGCCATATCTGTTACATTACTCACATTCCATCCACTAATATCCTGGTTGAAAGCATTTGCAGAAGAAAACATCTCTGACATATCGGTTACACTGTTTACGTCCCATCCTGAAATATCCTGGTTAAAAGCAATTGCATTAGAAAACATCCATGACATATCAGTTACATTGCTTACATCCCAGGCATCAAGACCAACAATAGTAGCTTTGCCGGTAATATGAAATGCATTTGATAAATCTGTAATTGTTGGGGAAAGGTATGCCGGTACTTCTTCCAGGTTGGTGGTGCTGTGAAAAGCACCGCTTAAACTGGTCAGGCCAATCTCGCCAAAACTGCTTATGCTTATGAGTTTGTCAACATTGGGATAAGCTGTTGTACCCTGTCCAAATTGAGTAAGGGTGCCACTTATATTAACCGTATAGATGCCATCCGTTGCATATGCATGGTCTTTATTCCCCACTGAAGTAAAACTCTCAATATTGCCATCGCCCCAATCTACGGTAACATCCACAATACCATTTAGTGGCAGGGTAACGGTTGTACCTGCTGACAGGTTGGTGTTGAACTCCAGCACCATGGGTGCATTTGCAGTTTGCCCACCATCAGTTATGGTCCAGCCATCATTGGCAATGATCTTTGCCCTCGCAATGGCGGCTGCACCCGGGTTGTACATACTGTTGCCACCATGGAAGTTTATGCCATCCTGTAATTCCAGTGCTTCCCAATTAATAAGCAAAGTATCATAATATGCTGTAGAAAGGGTAACTCCGGCAAACATGTTGGTCATGTTTGTAACATCGCTTACATCCCAATTACGCAAATCCTGGTTAAAAGTACCTGCATAAGAGAACATGCTATTCATATCCGTAACATGGCTTACATCCCAGTTGCCAATATCCCGGTTAAAAGCCAGTGCCCCAAAAAACATCCAGTACATGTTCGTTACATTTCCAACATTCCAGTTGCCAATATCCTGGTTGAAAGCTTTTGCATAGCAAAACATACTTTTGATATTGATAACGTTTCCCACATCCCAGTTACCAATATCCTGGTTGAAAGATTCGGCATTATAAAACATCCAGGACATATCCGTTATATTCGCCACATTCCAACTGGTAATATCCTGATTAAAATCACCTGCATATGCAAACATATTATTCATGTCGGTAACGTTACTCACATCCCAACTATTAAGTCCGGTAAGGCTTTCAAATCCACAGAGGTAGAAAGCATAAGAGAGGTCAGTTATTGAATAAGGAAGCACAGCGGGGACTTCGGTAAGGTTTGTTGCACCTCTGAAAGCGCCGCTTAAGCTTGTTAATCCACCATTATATAAGTTAATCACTTCTACTAATTTGGCAGCGTTTGGGTATTGAGTCATTCCGGAGCCATACTGAGAAAGCGTCCCATCAATATTTACTGTGTACACGCCATCCGTTGCATAGGCATGGTCTTTATTTCCGGCTGAAGTGAAAGATTCAATATTTCCATCTCCCCAATCTACGGTTACATCCACCGTTCCATTTAACGGAAGTGTAATGGTTGTACCTGCTGTAAGGTAGGTGTTATACTCAAGTTCCATGACAGGAGGGATAAACTCTCCACCATCAGTAATGGTCCAGTTATCGTTTACAATGATATTAGCCCGTGCTGTAGCGGCGGCGCCGGGACTATAAATGCTGTTCCCGCCATGAAAATCCACGCCATCGTATAATTCCAGGGCTTCCCATCCGATAAGCAGACTATCGTAATTTGGCCTGGAAAGGGTAGCACCTGCAAACATATTAGTCATATTGGTAACATTACTTACATCCCAGCCACTAATATCCTGATTAAAAGCATATGCTCCCTTGAACATCCATTGCATGTTAGTTGCATTACTGACATTCCAGTTGGCAATATTCTGGTTAAATTCTTTTGCAAAGCAAAACATGCTTTTCATATTGGTCACATTTCCAACATCCCAATTGCCAATATCCTGATTAAAAGATTGAGCTGAATAAAACATCCAGGACATATCCGTTACATTGGCCACATTCCATGAGCTAATATCCTGATTGAACTCACTAACCTGATCGAACATGCTGTTCATTTTTGTTATATTACTCACATCCCAACTTCCAAGTCCGGTAAGGTTTTCAAATTCGCAGAGGTAAAAAGCAGCGGAAAGGTCAGTTATTGAAGGGGGAAGGATTTCGGGGACTTCCACAAGGTTGGTGGCAGCCCGAAAAGCCCCACTTAGGCTTGTCAGTCCGACACTGCCAAAACCTGCAACGCTCACCAGTTTGTCAGCATTGGGGTATACCGACATCCCACGGCCATATTGAGTAAGGGTTCCGCTGATATTCACCGTGTAAACACCATCCGTAGCATATGCATGGTCTTTGTTTCCCGCTGAGGTAAACATTTCATTGTTACCATCACCCCAATCCACGGTAACATCTACCGTTCCATTAAATGGGAGAGTAACAATTGTACCGGCTGATAAGTATGTATCGAATTCAAGGGTCATTTGCGCCGAAATACTGGTGATGAAAGCCATGGCAATTGTTGAAAGAACCATTTTTGCAAAGTACTTTTTCATTTTTTTCGCTATTTAGATTATTGTTTTATTAAAAAGAGGGTGTCAATTTTTCTTAAGAACACCAAGGATCATTGAATAAACGCCAGTGTTTATTCAATTTATGGAAAACAAAGATACTATGTGTAATATAGGATGACATAGTTGACACTTTTGCCTAATCATTAAGAATGGGGCTTTTTTAAGCCCTATTTCTCTTTGATCGACACCAAAGTTAAAAATTAATCCCATTTTTTAAAGCACACATGTTTTTATTCTCTATAAAGTCAAGAATTGTAAAATGCCGAACGTTAGGATTTCGAGGACGAACGTTAGGGCATTTCGAATAAGCGTTTTTCGGGAAATACTTTTCTAATCTATTTTCCTCATCCGCATAGGAGTAATAAGCATCAGAAGTCAGGATCAGGTGGTCGAGGAAGAAGATATCCAGAAACTCACCAGCAGATTTCAGTTTCCTTGTAAGTTTTTCATCCATAATAGAAGGCTTGAGGTTACCTGACGGATGGTTGAGACTAACGATGATGGAAGATGCAGGAAAAAAACCTGAAAAGTAATTGAAAGCTTTTGCTAAGGCGGGGATCAACTTAGCCCGGAATATGCAATTGCATTAACTGGTCCAGGTAAGCATGATATTACAAAGGAAGTTGATAGAGATAGCGGTTTTATTCGTGTAAATAGTATGTAACAAAAGCCACAAAGCATCATGATGTGGCAAACGTTACAGCTGTAACAAATGCCACTAAACCTGATATTGTGGCAAATGTTACTATCTTTGCAAATAAACCTATTGTACCTGATATGGCTTTGGATGAAAATACGAATGCTTTAATTGATCACTTTAGAAGTAAGGATTCTTTTACTAAAGAGGATCTTCGTGCCTATTTTAAATATGCTGCAATTAGTTTGACAGACGAAGCTCTTAGAATAAGAATTTACAGGTTGAAGAATAAGGGAATATTACAGTCTGTAGCAAGAGGAAAATACACTATTTCCAATAAACCTTCATTTACACCTGATTCCGACACATTTGTAAAAAAACTCAACAAATTATTTTTACAGAAATATGGCAGCCTAGACTACTGTACATGGAATACACGTTGCCTGAATAGTTTTATGATTCACCAGCCAATCAGCGCATTTTATCTGATTGAAGCAGACAAAGATATTACCGAAAGTGTTTTTTACCATTTAAAGGACAACAACATCAAGGCATTTAATAATCCATCGGAGCAAATCATGGAAGAGTATGTGCTTGGTGAACCGAATGCAGTTGTGGTTAAGCCCCTTGTTAGTAGAGCTCCATTAATAACAGGAAGACAAATTGTATCTCCTGCCCTGGAGAAAATACTGGTTGATGTGTTTTGCGACCAACACCAGTTCTATATTTTCAGTGGTCAGGAAATGATCAATATTTTCGAACATGCATTTCATCATTACAGTATAAATTTTTCATCGCTGTATGCTTATGCCACCAGAAGAGGGAAAAAGGCTTTGCTAATGAAATTTGTGGAAGAAACAGTGCTTAACAAATAAGCTTCGGAATGATTGACAAGAGCAGCTAAAATAAAAGTGAATGATGTCAAACTTTCATTTTCTTGAGAACAAATGGAAGGAATTCTACTTTAGGACAGCCAATGCCGAGCGCATCGTAATTACTAATCCGCGCACGGTGCTCACACATCTCTTGTTTCCAATACCTCATTTCCATCTAATCGGGTTACCCTTTTTCTCATTTTCTTTTGAATGACTTTGAAATGGTGTTCCTCATCTGGTGAAATCAGCGAAATTGCTTCTCCGGGCGATTCAGCCCGACCTGTACGTCCTATCCGATGGATGAAGTCCTTGGGAGAACGTGGTAGTTCATAGTTGATAACGTAAGGTAAAAATTCGATATCGATACCTCGGGCAAGTAAGTCGGTGGATACTAATACACGGAGTTTTTTGTATTTGAATTTTGTAAGCAAATCAGTTCGTGCTCCCTGACTTTTTTTACTGTGAATAGGCCATGCGTCTATTCCATTGTTACGAAGCTTGTTGGCAACCTGATCGGCTTTTTGAATAGAAGAGGTGAAAACCAGAACCTGATTCATTGCCTTGCTTTTAATAAGATGTCGAAGCAAAGGTCCTTTCTTCTCAGGTGCAATGGAATAGGCTACTTGTTGGATAAGTTCAATTGCGTCTTCTCCTTCATTAATTTTAATTACCTGTGGGTTGAGCAATATAAGTTGCTGAATATTTTTGATGTCCTCACTTAAAGTAGCCGAAAATAATAAGTTTTGACGTTTCTTTGGAAGCTGTGCAATTATTCGATCCATCTCGTCCTTAAAACCCATATTAAGCATCTTGTCGGCTTCGTCAAGCACCAGAGTGTCAATGTTGGATATGTGAAGCGCGTTAGCGTCCAATAACTCCAATAAGCGTCCGGGAGTAGCGACCAAAATATTTACTCCTTGCAATCCTATCATTTGAGGATTGATGGATACACCTCCAAATACGGCTTGAATTTTTACAGGCTCTGTAAATCCCTGATTAAAAAGTTTAAAAACATCTAAAACCTGTGTTGCCAGTTCGCGCGTAGGAACTAGTATCAATACATTAATATGGCGGTTTTTTGTTTCCTTCGCCCCTTGCTGGTTCATTAAAATAGGCAATACATAACTGGCTGTCTTCCCCGAACCGGTTTTAGCAATTCCCAGGATGTCTTTTTTTTGAAGTATG
>Ga0075111_1000579_pt1 | contig 17044 bp, 21 predicted proteins | sample AntAceMetag02UKK_FD_69787 | JGI IMG/M metagenome (GOLD analysis project Ga0075111, IMG submission 69787) | Saline lake microbial communities from Ace Lake, Antarctica - Antarctic Ace Lake Metagenome 02UKK | ecosystem: Environmental > Aquatic > Non-marine Saline and Alkaline > Saline | place... | reverse complement strand
TATTCTTCTCGAGAATAGGTCTTATCCAACGATATCGTTCTTCTTGTACATTTTTGGGCATAGTTTTCATATATCCCTAGACTAACAAAAAGTGCCATATGTGTGTATACATTACCAAAAAGACTTGACTTTTAAACATGTGTATGGTAAGATGAGAGTAATAAGAATTTGTTGGACATTTCATATTGGAGAGGCTAAAAGTTCTTTTAAAAAACCTCCTTTCCTCTCCAATATGAAATGCCTAATAAGGCGCAATCAAGAAGTCCTTCTTGAGGAGGGGTAATGCCAAGAGGAATCAGTGGTGGTATGTGGAGTCGCAGTAGAACAGGGTGTCCTTTTAAAGTTTATCCATCAGATCAAAGAGAGACACCTTTGGAATAGAAACGGAATAACCTTTCTAGTCCTGTCGCTGTCGAGATGACAGCTGAGGACAAGCAAAGGTACCTTGAAGAAGCATTTGCAACTGATTGACCTCCTTTGTAACAGAAAAGGGTCGCTGAAGTAAGCGACCCTTTTCTTTTACAAAAAAAGATACTATTGATAAAATATATTATTTGTATTAAAATACATAAACTCTTGTATCGGATGGTGCGCTGTCTGATCTCATGCTTTACAGGAGGAAGTTATGCAGTGCAACGGAATATGGTGGATCGTTTTGTCGGTGGTACTTGCAGGGGCATTCGCTGTTGTTGGAGTCTTTGTATCTCAACCTCCCGTAGCGATAGCTTCACCACCAGTTTTTGAGGATGCCTGTGTCTACAGTGTAGTCCATCCCCAAATCGAAGTAAGCTTAGACAGGGTTATCGGTCAATCGGTTAATTGTTCTACTATGTGCGACTACTTGTTTCGTGTTTCGAACAAGACTGCACGCGAAGGCACAAAAGCCTATCAAGTAAGAGCATGGCTGGTTAAAGATCGACAACCATTTGTTCTTAACGGACAAGTACTTCAAGAAATGGTTTTGCATGGTTTCGCAGAAGAACTTGGGCCAGTATACTATCCAATGATTCAAACAGAGAAACATTTTGTAATCAGTGGACTTTGCCCAGAATGTGTCGGTCGCGATAGGTACATTACGATTGTCATAGAGTATCAAGATTGCTCAGGCACAAGACTCTATGAGTATCAATGCGATCTAGCTAGTCAGTCTATCATGGAAGCCAGACAAAGCCAACAATACGTTGGAGGATGTAATTAAAGTAGCAAGTCCCTCTCAGTGAGAGGGACTTTTTTTTGTTTGACACGAGCTTATGTTAAAAAAAGAACTTAGCCTTGATTTTTAACCTTTCGTCAAAAAGCCTTGCTTTTTATGCAATTCTGACAAAAAGCCTTGCTTTTTATAACTATTTATGGTATACTCTACAGTAGAGGGGTGTTGGTAATTAATATTAATACTTGTGAAAAGTTCTTTAAAACGAAGCTTACCTAACGAGGCAAAGGAGGGGCTATATGTTCTATATTATCTGTGGAATCATATTGATTGCAAGTGGGTTTTTCTGGTCAACAATGGGTGACTTGACGGCTATCGTTGCCACGATTATCCTAATAGTAGGACTGCCCTTGCTTGCTTGCTGGGGCTTCAAGAAACTTGTGACGCGACTTAATCAACAACAGCTCAAAGTCTTTTTCTGGATAGCGATATCAATTTCCAGTATTCAAGTGTTGACTATTGGAGTCTTGAATCCAGGAGCCTTCGGCTTTTGTGTCGATTGGGTTATGGATGGACAGCGAAGTGCTGACTTCTTTCAGGCAGCATTTCAAAGAATATTTGTGATGTGGGGTGTGTGGATACTTTGGTATGGCTCACTTCCCACTCTGGCCACATATGTGTGGATAAAAAGACAGGACGAAGCATAGGCTTCGTCCTTTTTTTATGTGTAAGTATTTAATCTAAATCGATTCCTTGTGTAAAGATTGAACCGATAAGGCCACGATGACCATTAAGAAATTCTTTCCCTGAAACAACTGTTTTTCCTTCAACCTGCACTTCTTCTAGTAGCATTTTTCCCTTACTACAAAGAATGACAGGAGTCTTATCGTCTAGCTCTATTAATCTTCCTTCGTGAAAGCTTTTTGAATCAATCTCAATTACTTTTGCTTTTATAATTTTCAATCTAACAAACTGTTGTTTTTTATTAAAGAAGGTATATGTTCCTGGCCATGGATTATAAGCCCTAATCATACGATCAATATCGATGGCTGATTGTTTCCATTCAATTTTTCCATCTTCCTTTTTGAACTTTTTTGTATAAATGGCATTGTCATCATTTTGAACAAGAGGTTCGCCCTTTTCACTTATCCATCCTGGAAGTGCTTTGATGAGGATCTTCATTCCGAGGACAGCTAATCTATCTCTCAAGCTCTCAAATGTTTCAGTAGGGTGAATTGGGGCTTTCTGTTGAATAATAATTGGACCATGATCAATCTTTTCGTCCATTTTTATAATAGTAACTCCCGTTTCTTCTTGTCCCCAGAAAATAGCAGCCTGAAGAGGTGATGGGCCTCGGTATTTAGGAAGAAGGGACGGGTGAACATTTAGACAACCATACTTAGGCAATTCTAAAATTGCCTCAGGAAGAATAAAATTAGTATCAGCGACAATAATCAGATCAGACCCTAAAGATTTAATAGTCTTTATATTTTTCGCCTCTTTAAGTGTGTCTATTTCTAGAACGGTAACTTTATTTTTTTTTGCTATCTCTTTTGTCTCGCAGGATTTTAATTCTTGTTTTCTGCCAACAGGCTTGTCATAAGGACAAACAACAGTACTTGGCTTAAATTTTGATTTAGCCAATCCTTCTAAAACTATAGATCCGAATTTTCCAGTTCCGATAAAAGTGATTTTCATAATATTATATTAGTCCCATTACCCTTTTAACTTGTTTAATTTTTTGATTAGCAATTTGACTAGCTTTTTTTTGTCCATTTTTCAAAATGTTTTCAATCAATACTTCATCTTTTTCTAGCTCTTCCCTCTTTTGTCTTATTGGCTCAAGTTTCTTAATAAGACTTTCAGCAAGTACATCTTTAAATGAGGCGTGTCCGTCAAATTTATCGAGTTCTAGTTGCTCAAGTTTTTTGTCCTCACAAAGGGAATACAAAGAAATGAGGCTTGAAACTTCTGGTCTTGTTTTTGGATCAAAACTTATGCTTCTGTCAGTATCTGTAACAGCAGACTTTATTTTTTTTGTTATTTCTAACGGAGTGTCAGCTATAAAGATACATCCTTCTGGTTCAGATTTACTCATTTTTCTTGAAGGATCTTTAAGGCTCATTATTCGTGCACCCACTCCAGGAATCATCAACTCAATATCTTTAAATGTCTCACCAAATTGATTGTTGAAACGTCGTATAATGTTTTTTGTAAATTCTAAGTGTTGTTTTTGATCGTTGCCAACTGGGACTGCGTCTGTGTCGTAAAGCAAAATATCAGCAGCCATTAAAATAGGATAATTAAATAGGCCAGCTGAGACACTTTCTGCCCTTTCTGATTTGTCTTTAAATTGAGTCATTCGCTGAAGTTCTCCAATAGAAGTAACTGCATTTAATAGCCACGCAAGCTCAGTATGCTCTTTTACTTGTGATTGCAAGAAGACAATTGATTTTTCTGGGTCGATTCCGCAAGCGAGAAAATCGAGGACAGTATCTTTTATTTTTTGTTGGAATTCTTTTGGGTCGTATTTTACAGTGATGGCATGTAGATCAACAATTGAAAAAATTGTGCCCGTGCCGTCCTTTGGACGGTCTCCCCTGTCTTGTAGTGCAACCATGTTTTTTATTGCACCAAAATAATTGCCAATGTGTAGTCTTCCAGTTGGTTGTATGCCAGAGAATATTCTCACGTTTTTAATTTTAAAAACAAAAATTTAAACTAAAGCTAATAATAAGAACCTGACTTTGTCAGAACCTTGGGTTCGAGTATTGAAGTATCAATACTCTCTCATTAATAAGAACCTCCCCGGTAAACCGTGGAGAACCTTGGCTAATGATAGGAACCTGACTTTGGAAGATCCTGGCCTTGCCAGTCTCTTGATAGAAGTTCAGAACCCTGCCTGCCGGCAGGCAGGCTTGGGTTCGAGTGTCGTACACGACATTTTCTCAATTAGAAATCTTACTTTCTAATGATAAAATAAATATCCTTTTTTATCAATGTGAATATCTTTTTAGAAGAGAATTTTCATATTTAGTAAAAAAAACAGACCCCAATCTTTTGGGGTCTGTGGCTATTTTTTTATTGCCTTTATGGCTTTAATGGTTCTTTCGTGGATTTCTTCAATGGATAAAAGATTACTATTTTCATCTTCGCATTCAATAGTGATCCAATGATCGTTGTCTCTGGCAAGCTGGCGATACATCTCAAGAGAGTTGGTCAAGTAATCAATATCGGTTTCAACTTTATCATTGACTCGTTCTCGGCTATTAATGAGCATAACAGCATTTTTTATGCTGATATTGTAGAAAAGAACATAGTCTTCTTTGGGAAGACCAAACAATTCATATTCAACCTTATCAATCCACTCAAGATATTCTTGAGTTTTTTGTGGGTCTTCATATTTCCAAGCTTGACAACCCTTATTTGAGGTTCCATATCTGTTCAAGGCAACTAGGTATCCCAAGCGAAGAGCTTCTTTGATTTGAGCAGCTACGGTGCCTCTATCTATACTAAAGAAAATGGATAGACCCTTAATAGGAAAATCAGCTGGGTCACAATCAAGTTCTCCATGAAGTGCCATTTTAAGGGCACGACCAGCAAGAGTTGTGTCGTATTGAGGAAAGTCAAAAGTCTTATAAGGAACTCTCAACTTCTTAAGTAATCTCAAGAAACGCTTGAACTGTGTTTCTTTGCCCGAACCGTCAATTCCTTCAAAGACGATAAGTTTTCCCGAAAGAGCGTGTCTGCGCTTTCCCGAGAGCCAAAACCAAATCCATAAAAGCAATTTTTTCATAATTACTTCACCTCCCTTAGAAGTTATTCTACTTCTATCCTATCGAATAGAAGTATTTTCGCAATCAGCACAAACTGTGGATAAGTTATATTAATATTTGTAAATCCGAAAATCATACAGTTAATATTTGAGAAGAAGAATCTAAAATTCTTGAGATAATTTCTGGACTTCTTAATATTGATTTCAGTTTATTATTAATTGACACAATAGCTTATTAAGAGTAGATTGGGGATAGTTTAAGTTTCAAAAAAAAGAAGCAGCGCTTGACGGAAGAGTATGAAAAGGAGGGATGAGATGAGTGAACGTGCAAACGAATATTTGACATGCGAAGTTATCGCTCGTATCCCTCCCCTCTTGTTTCAAGAACAAGACGATGGATGGATTGAAGCGAAAACTAGATTGAGTAAGGATCAAACTCCTGGATATCGAAAAGATAGTACTAACGGAACTGCTATAGCTGGTCTTATAGATATGGCTACTGTCGCGGCTTGTAAAATGCAATTTAACGCAAAGGGCCCAACGTACAACTTTGGACCCAAAAAGCTTAGATTTCACATTCCACCAGAAAAAGAAATAATTGTTCGAGCCAAGGTTATCTGGAATCGTTTCGGGGTCTATCATGTTAGAGTCGAAATCTTGGATAACGACAGAACGATTCTATGTGATGGTTCGGGAAACCTAAAAGAAGATAAGCCAAGAGAAATAAGAAAAGGAGAATTTATAATTGTTCCTAAGTGGTAGTTAAGAAAACTACCGCTTTTTTTAATAAATATGTATTGACATCACAATATAAATATGCTATATAATGACAAAGCACAAGGAGGACTATATATCCAATGCTTCAGGAATAAGTATTGAAGTTCCAACTCTCGAACCACTCTCTTTGAAGGGTCAAAACGAGCTAATGAGAAAAATAAGAAATGGAGATGAAGATGCAAAAATTAAGCTCTTTGGAAGCTTAAAGGGCTTGATTGCTAAAAATCTTCTAATGTACTATGGCATTCCACGTCATCAATATGATGATGCAATGATTGCTTGTTATGTTGGATTTGAAGAAGCTTGCAATCGATTCAGCTTTGAGTTCGGGGTAAAATTTAGCACATATGCTTTTTACTGGCTAAGGATTGAATTTTTGAAGTGGAGAAGAAAACAATCTTTCATTCACATTCCTGTAGATAAATTATCTTTATTAAGAAAACTAGAATCTCATTTATCTGGTCTTCCTGGGAATGGACAGTGGCCATGGAATCTTAGTTCTCAAGATGTTGAAAGCTTTTGTGAACAAGAAGGGTGCGATCAAAAAATTATAGAAGAAACGTTGCATTCTTATAGAATTTCAAGATCAAATAACCCTTTTTCTGAAGAAGGCTCTCAAAGAAACTCTATGGGCACCATGCTTAATCCTCTCTCTAAAAACTCTCGAAAAACTTTGGTAGAGAGAGAGGCGTTTGCACTTATTAAGAATGATGTGCTTGAACATGCGATGAACAAGGTGTTAACTTCAAGAGAAAGGAAAGTCTTTAAGCTCCTTTTTGGACTAGAAGGAGAGACTCCTTGCACTCTAGCAGAAGTTGCCCCACAAATTGGTTTGTCTACCAGACAGGGCGTATCTATTATCCGGATAAAGGGATTGAGAAAAATAAAAGATTTTCTAGAAAAAAATCATCCAGAACTTTGTTGTGCTACTTAGACTGCTTGCCTCGAATTAGTAATTCGGGGCATTTTTATTGACATTGTATTTTGAGTATGATATAATGAAGAGGAGGTATATGAAGCACTAGTTTCTAATATAATCCATCGAAAGTTTAGGAGGGCGTTATGACGATTTTTATGAAACCTCAGAAGTCAAAAAAGGGAGAACACTTAGCATCATATATAGTCGATATGATGCTTCATCTTGGAGAAAAAGGTTGTCGCAAGCTCAACGGATGGACGATCCCCTTTTTGTTAAGGCACTTTACAGAGATTACTGACCTAGAGGTGCTTTCTGGATGGAAAAGAAAAATCGCAGAGATACTTTGCTTTATCGGTAATGTATCTTTGTCGGTTGCCATTGGAAGTTTTTTCTCAGATCAGTATAAGGGTCTATTGGGTATTCCGATTGCTTTCGGTTTTTATCTGGGAGCAGTAGCTATCTTCAAGTGGGCTTACAACGAGACGTTGTGAGCCTTTTTTCTTATTGCTTTTAGCTTAAAAACTGATAGAATGAGGGTAAGTAACTACTTATTTTTATGCTTTCTCCTGTTGAAGAAATAAAAAATCGCCTTGATATAGTTGATATTATTCAGGGATATCTAAAGTTAACAAAAGCTGGAGCTAACTATAAAGCGAATTGTCCATTTCATAAAGAGAAAACTCCTTCTTTTGTTGTATCTCCCGAAAAACAGATTTGGCATTGTTTCGGATGTGGAAAAGGCGGTGACGTTTTTAAGTTTGTTATGGAGATAGAGAGCCTTGAATTTATTGAAGCACTTAGAATGCTAGCTCAAAAAGCTGGTATTGTTTTAAAAAAAGAAGACCCTAAACTAAGGAGTCAGAGAGAAAGAATTACAGAAGTTAATGAAGCGTCTTGTAACTTTTTTGAAAAAGTTCTTTTTTCTTCAGAAGGAGAAAAGGCGCGAAAATATTTAGAAGATCGTGGGATAAAAAAAAGAATTATAAAAGAATTTCGTATTGGCTATGCTCCCCTAGACTGGAGAAAGCTAAAAGACGTTCTTTTGGAAAGAGGATTTAAGGAAGAAGATATGGTTGCCGCAGGTATGATAATTAAACTATCAGATAATCCGAAACCAGGATATGATCGATTCCGATCGCGTATAATGTTTCCCATTACTAATCTAGCTGGTCATGTGGTTGGCTTTTCAGGGCGTATTTTTCCAGAACCCAAAGACACAGATCGTCCAGCTGCCAAGTACATTAACTCCCCTAATACTCCTGTTTATAATAAAAGCAAAACTCTTTATGGACTTAGTTCGGCAAGAGATGCTATTCGCAAGAATAAATTTGTTATTCTAGTTGAAGGAAATGTTGACGTTCTAATGTCGCATCAAGCAGGTGCAAGAAATACTTTGGCAACTTGTGGTACGGCGCTAAACGAAGATCATTTAATCTTGCTTAAACGCTACACAGATAAACTTAAGCTTTGTTTTGATCAAGACACGGCAGGGGTTTTAGCTACTAAAGGAGCTATTAAAAAAGCGTTATCGTTAGGTTTTTCTATAAAAATAATTACTTTCGAGGGAGGAAAAGATCCAGCAGATATTGTCCTAAAAGATCCCGACAGTTGGAAAGAGATTGTGAAAGGAGGAGAAGAATTTCTTTCATATTCTTTGTTAAAAGCTAAAAAAGAATATTCTAGTTCAACCCCAGATGGTAAAAAGGAAATTGCCAAAGAAATCCTTCCTCTTATAAAAGCATTAGCAAATGATATTGAACGATCTCATTGGGTTAACAAATTGGCAGAGCTTCTTGGAGTTGACGAAAGGTATCTGTACGAAGCACTCAAAAAAACCAAATCAACGATAGTTAACAAGAAGGAGAAAGATGTCATAAAAGAACTCAATAAAAAAGAAAAATCAAGAAGTGATATTCTCGAAGAAGACTTGGCAACGGTTATTATTAAATATCCCCAACTATTAAAAGAGAAACTTAAGGATTTTAATGTTAAAATAGTATCTAATCAAAATTTAAGAAAATCCCTAGAAAAATTTATCAAACATCCTGATGCGAAAACAATTGCCCAAGATGAAGTTTTGGGTTATCTTTCCCTAAAAGCAGATCATGAAAATTTATATAACGATTTAAACGAAGAAGATATTGTTAACGAATTTGATATTATTATTAAGACAATCGGAAAAGAAGAAATAAAAAAAGAACAAACAGAAATTATTAACAAAATTAGAGAAGCAGAAAAAAAAGGAGACTCTAAGGGACTTGAAGCTTGTCTTGTTCAGCTTCAAAAGACTTTTGATAAAACATAAGACTACTAAAAAGATTTAGAATAAAATTACAAAGTAGGAGAAAAAAACAAAACAATGACAAATACAAAAAAAGTGCTGACCACGCCCAAACCAAAAAAAGCGAGAGAAACTAAAAAGAAGAAGCTAGAGAATATTAGGAAGGGCGCAATTGAAAATTTAGTAAAACGTGGACAAAGTCGTGGTTTTGTTACCTTTAATGAGGTTTTAAGGTTTTTTCCAAATATCGAAAATGATATTGAGGGACTAGAGAAGTTGATGGATGAATTGGGAAATGAAAGCATCGTTATTCAAGACACCAAAGATGTCATTGATTACAAGAAGCCGAAGAAGAGAAAGAAGGGTAGTAAATATATTGAGGACGAGGAAGTGGAACAGAAAAAAGAAGAGCCAACTGCAAGAGGAGAAGTTGACTCAGTTAGGCTTTATTTAAGAGAAATTGGAAAAGTTGCTCTCCTCACAAGAGAAGAAGAGGTTGACTTAGCTAAAAGAATTTTAAAAAATGACGAAAATGCCAGGCAATCTTTAATTAGGGCGAACCTTAGATTGGTTGTTTCAATTGCCAAGAGGTATGCAGGGAGGAGTACTCACCTTAGTTTCCTTGATCTTATTCAAGAAGGGTCACTGGGGCTCATTAAGGCAGTTGAAAAATTTGATTACCAAAGAGGATATAAATTTTCAACTTATGCAACATGGTGGATTAGACAAGCGATTACCCGCTCATTGGCTGATCATGCCAGAACAATTAGAATTCCAGTTCACATGGTTGAAACAATTTCAAAATTCACTCAAATAAAAAGAAAATTATTACAAGAACTCGGTCGCGATCCCCTTCCTGAAGAAATCTCAGCTGAAATGGGTCTTGAGCTCAAAAAGATTCGCTATATTATGAAAATTTCTCAAGATACCGTTTCTTTAGAAACTCCAATCGGAGATGATGACGATAAAACTACTCTTGAAGAATTTGTTCAAAATAAAAAAGAGCTCTCCCCTTCTGACTTAATGGCAAGAAAAATGTTAAAAGAACATATTTTCGAAATAATTAACGATCTATCAGACAGAGAAAGAAGGATTCTTGAAATGAGATTTGGATTGAAAGATAATATTACTCATACCCTTGAACAAGTAGGTCAGGTTTTCGGCGTTACCCGTGAACGTATTAGGCAGATTGAAGCCAAATCTCTTTCAAAGATTAGAGATCATAAAAAAATAGACAAGCTAAAAGGATTCTAGTTTAAATAAATATAGTCTTAGAAAATGAAATTAATAGAAAAACAAATAAACATTAAGGACTTAGAAGAGATGGCAAAAGCTATTTTTGGTGATTTAGTGAAAGCTGTTGTTGATATTAAAAAAGGAATCATGGCTGTTAATGGTGAGCTGCATGCTGACGAAGAAGCATTTTTGATAAACCATGGATCTGAGCAACAGAATTTATGGGGAATTAATTTGTATCCTGAATTTAGAGATGAGGAGGATTTTGTTGAATTCGATTCCATGATAAACGTTCGACCATCACAAAACAATAAGACAAGAGGCATTGAAGACCTAGGTATTCAAAATAAAATTAGAGAAATAGTAAGCAAACTAATAACGAAATGACCCATCAACATAGAAGTTTAGCTGAAGGAAGATGGTTAGAGCTTAGTTTCTTTGAACAAATGGCGAATATTGGTAGTGAAGTTGAAAGATCTATTAAATGGAAAGAAAAAAGAAAAAAAGAATATTTTGAAAAAAGCTTTGAACGAGCAATAGAACTTTTTGATCTAACCATAGAAGATAAGCGCAACCTAGGAAGATTAAAAGAAATAATTAGGGCTAAGGAATTTTTCGCAGATTTCATGATAGGAGATAATGTTTTCCATTCTAAAGCCCAAGATTGGCAAAAATATTTTTACTCATTTAATTTTGCTACTAGAATGTCCACCTAGTTTTGGACTTGAAAATCATAAAGATAAGTGTTATAGTGCTAAAACATAGTAATTCTATAAAATTATATTCCCGGGTAGTTCAGTGGTAGAACGCTTCGCTGTTAACGAAGATGTCGGTGGTTCGAATCCGCCCCCGGGAGCCCTTCGACAAGCTCAGGACCTTTCCGTTCTGAGTTTTTGTTTTGTATAATGTTTTTATGTGGTACGTGTATATATTAGAATGTGACAAAAGAATATACTATGTTGGTTTAACTGACAATATTGAGCGAAGAATCGGTCAACATGAAAAGAAGCAATCTTTTTATACGAAGCAATTTTCTAACACTGAACTTGTTTATAAAGAAAAACATGTAAGTAGGAAGAATGCTGAGAAACGAGAAGTACAGCTAAAGAAATGGAGCGTTGTGAAAAAGAAAGCTTTGATTATGGGCAACTTAAGTATGCTTAAAAAACTCAGCAAAGGTCCTTGGGTTGTCGAATAGTTCTTTGGGCGGGAGAATCTTGAGCCTGTCGAAAGATCCGCCCCCGGGAGCCAATATTCGCAAAGCCACGCTCAGCGTGGCTTTTTGTGATTGTAAACTTTGTGAAGCCAAGGAAGTATGATAAACTAATATCGTTAATCAGTTATAAGTAATTTATAAATATGAAAAAAATATCTATTCTGGTTGCGTTAACTGTTTTAGTGCTAATCTTATCAATATTTTGGATTTCTTCAAAAAGTGAACTAGTTGGTCTTTCTGAATTACCTGAGCCTTCAATACTTACTCACAATGATAACGTAACCCCATTTAAGGTTCTAGAGAAAACGGTACTTATTCATAATGATAACGTAACCCCATTTAAGGTTATAGAGAAAACGGTGTGGCCACCAATTATTACGTACTCAGAGATTGACAATTCATGCGAAGGAATAAATTGGGTTGCTGGCCCTCCTTTGAAATTAGGGATTTCGTATGCTGACTACGTCGTATCGTACCCCTATACACTAGAAAAAATGGAGCAAGGATATTGTGAACTTATTATAGAAGAAGGAATACAAGATGGCTTATATATGACATATAATTACAGCTTTCCAGGAGATGGGCAGGCGCTTAATGTGGGATTTACATTAAAAGTTCAAACATGTGGAGGTCTAAGCGGAGATGTGGCATTAGAGTGCGAGAAAGAAAGTGATAATTTTGACCCACTATCATTAATAATGGAATATGTTCCAAGAACATACAGATAAGGTAAATCCATAAAATAAAGAGGACCTACGGTCTTTTTTTCTAATACAATTTCGCAAACTCTAATAACTTTTCATCAACACTTCCCCATTCTATGGTTCTGAACGCGTCCGCTACGGGGAGCCCTTCGACCCTTCCCTTCGGCAAGCTCAGGGTAAACTTTCTTGTCAGATCAAGCTAAGCTCAGGACCTTTCCGCTCTGAGTTTTTGTTTTGTATGGATAATGTTAATGCTTAGAGATGCATTGCGCTAATGAACATTTTTAATCATTCTCTAGTGAAATTAAACGACTCATTAAGTTGTGAGTTATTTAATTAAATTGTTATTTGACAGCATATTTATTATAATTAAAATTGGGCATGATATTTAACGCCAAAATAAACTATAAGTTATCAAAATTGTGAAAAAAATTATCTTAGGAGGCTTAATAATAGTAATTGGCATAAGTGTTTCGTATTTATTATTTAATATTGGCAATAAGAATAAACAAGATCAAATACAGACAAGTGAAGAAATAAATACTTCTGGTTGGAGTGATTATCATAATAGTGAATATAACATTGGCTTTAGTTATCCGTCAGATTTTATAATAGAAGAAAAATCAGATAGTGTTGAAATTTATACGCCAACTTCTTTATGCAAAACAGATGAAGGAGGCCCTACTCTTCACGAAATAGTGGCATCTGAATATCGTATTCAAATTATCCAACACGAGGGATCTGGTTATGATCAAATTTGGCAAGAAATTTTTGGTTTTAGTTCTGAGAATAATTATGATGGAATGAAAAACATAGCAGGGAGAGAAGTGCAATATTTTCACCAAGGAGCTGAAATGGCATTCGGGAAAACTGCTTATTTGCTTAAACTAACAGAGACTGAAGCATTAGAGATAAATACATATATCCCAATCTTGATTTATGGCTGTGATCCCCCATTCAATAAGGTTTTAGGTAGTGCGAATCATCTTTATGATCAAATTTTTGAAACTTTTGAATTTTTAGATTAAAAACGAACTTGGAATAAAGAATCTTTTAGCTATTAATCTTCTTGGATCAGACTGAGCTCAGGACCTTTCCGTTCTGAGTTTTTGTTTTATGAGGATAAATTGTCTTGACATGTAATACATATGTAATACAATAGGTATTAAGATTTGTAATTAAAAAATATGCGTCAAGTTTTAAGTGTATCTTTCCCCCAACATCTTGTTAAAGAAGTCAAAAAAATCGCAAAAAAAAGAGGTTTCGATTCTGTTAGTTCATATATTAAGCAACTTATTGAGGTGGATAAGGGGTTAATTTTTGAGACTGAATTATTAAAAACCATTAAACAATCTAGACAAGATCATAAAGCTGGCAAGAGTTTAACTGCCAATTCAATATCGGAACTAATATGATTGTTAAGAATATTCATTATTCAAAAAAGTTTGCAAAAGAACTAAAGTTTTTACCAAAACAGATAATTGAATTGGCGATTAAAAAAGAACAAGTATTTAAAGAAAATCCTCTTCATCCTTCACTGCGACTTCATGAACTGCACGGTAAATTTAAGGGTGTCTGGTCTATCTCTATAGCTGGTAATTATAGAATTATTTTTGAACGAATGAAAAACGGAGATATTTTATTTATCTCTATTGGCAGGCATGATATTTACAAATACTTATAGATATTTCCGCAAAATCAGAATATTTTATTAAAAATTCAACAAATTTTCATCAATACTCCCCCACTCTACGGTTCCTCTCCTGCGCTCTTCGAGCCCTGTCTACCGACAGGTAGAAGGTAAGGTTTGAAAGGGCACGTCCTCTTTCGCCAAGGCTTCCTACTTCACCAAGGTTTCGAGGACAGGTCGGAGAGGGATACGTGAATGCGTTCGCTACGAGAAGAATATTTATATTTAGTAAAGAATTTAGTATAATTTAATTATGAAAATTTTAGAAAAAGTAACAAAAGTTTTTGGACTTAATGATGTCACATGGATGCGTCACTCTAATAAATGGAGTGTTTGGACGCGTTTTTTTATTCTTCCTTTTTTTGCTATTGCGATTTGGAGTCGTATTTGGATCGGCTGGTATAGCTTATTGTTTGTTGTAATTCTAATTTTTTGGACTTGGATTAATCCTCGTTTCTTTGGAAAGCCAAAGACAACAAAACATTGGACTTCGAAGGCTGTGTTTGGTGAGCGTATATGGCTCAAATCTAAAGAAATACAAATACCAGCACATCACAAGAGAGCGATACTAGTTTTAAATATTATTACTGGTTCAGGTTTGCCTTTTTTAATCTGGGGACTATATAAATCTAACATATGGGGAGTTTTGCTTGGTTTAGTTTTGGTAATTTTTGGTAAGCTCTGGTTTCTTGACCGAATGGTATGGATTTATGAGGATATGAAAACTAAGTCAGATGATTATTCATCTTGGGAATACTAGTTATTTTGACTTTGATTATAAAATATAATAATTAATTTATATAAATATATGAAATCTATATTTAGTCCATGGACATTCAAAACGTGGGAATTGGGAATTTTAAAAGTATGTGCAGTTTCATTTGGAATTTTTATTGGTGCGTATTTCTCAGGCTTTTTTAACAATTGGTTGATCGTATTATTTCTTCTTTTTCTTATCGGTTGGGTATATCTTGCTGTTGCTCGCTTGAAATATCTACGAAAATCAGATAAATAATTAATTTTTTAATTCAAAAAAAAGGATAAGTTTTTTAAGCTCATACTTCGGTATATGTTTTTTTTAATTGCGAATTACGTGATATAATTATTTAATCTTAAGGATCATAGTATGAAGAATTATTTAAAAAAACTTAATACATTTTTTAAGAACTCTCTTCGGTTGGCATGGTTTTTAGCATTTAGAAGAGTAAAACGATCAGGTAAATGGGCAACCATTTTGATTATTTTTGTGATGACTTTGACTTTTTTGAACCTGGCTTTTGTAAGCGGAATTTTATCAGGATTGGTTGAGGGGTCAAGTTTAGCATATCGACAACAATATTCTGGCGACATTCTGTTGTCTACATATGAATCAAAAAATTATATAGAGAAATCTTCTTCTGTCATGGGTACCTTAAAATCTTTCAGAGAGACAAAAAATATTGCACCCAGAATTTTGGCAGGAGCCATGGTTGAGGCTAATTACAAAAATAAGACAAGTAAAAATGATAACCCAGATTCATTGTCTGCTGTTATTGCTGGAATCGATCCGATCATGGAAGATAAAGTTACCCACTTAAGAGATTTAGTTATTGCTGGCGAATATTTAAGTCCTAATGATCGAGATAGTGTTCTCGTTGGCTCTAATTTGCTTTCCAAATATTCTCGAGATATTCCAGGCGACGAAACTCTTTCAGGTGTGGGTGTTGGGGATAAAATCCGTGTTAAAATTAACGCTACAACAGAAGAATTAATTATTAAAGGAGTTATAAGAAGTAAGGTTTCAGAAGTTGGACAGAGAATATATGTAAATGATTCATATTTAAATAAATTAATAAACAGACCAAATCAGAACGTGAATGAAATAGCAGTTATGCTCACTGAAGGAGTAGATCCATATGCCGTTAAGAACAAACTAAAGAATACTCAAGTTTGCGATTGTGCAAAAATTGAAACATGGGAAGAATCACAAGGTCAATTCTTTAAAGACATCTCAAAAACTTTTGGCTTGCTTGCATTAATTATAGGTGCTATTGGGGTTGCGATTGCATCTATCACAGTTTTTATAGTTATTTTTATTAATGCGATAACAAGGCGTCGTTTTATAGGGATCCTAAAGGGGCTTGGGGTTTGTGGTTCAGCGATTGAATTTTCGTATATCATTCAATCACTTTTCTATTCAATTCTTGGTTCTCTTTTTGGTGTGATAATATTATTTGGGTTTTTAAAACCTTATATTGCCAAAAATCCGATAGATTTTCCATTTAGCGACGGTATCTTAGTCGCGCCTCTTGACGTTACTCTTATTAGGATAATAGTTTTAATCTCTGTAACAATTTTTGCAGGATATATACCCGCTAAGATAATTGTAAAAAAGAATACACTCGATTCGATATTGGGACGCTAATATGATAAAAGTAAAAAATTTACATAAAAAATATTATTTAGGAGAGTTAGAAATTCCTGTCTTAAACGGAATTGATTTAGAGGTTAAAGAAGGAGATTATATTTTAGTTACAGGCAGGTCAGGTGCCGGTAAAAGCACTTTGTTGTATTTGATCGGTCTTTTAGATCTGCCTACGAAGGGACAAATTTTTATTGATAAAAAAGATGTCGGTGCATATAACGATAAAGAGAAAAGCCAATATAGGCTGATGAATCTAGGATATGTTTTTCAAGACTATGCATTACTTCCAGAGCTTATTGCATGGGAAAACGTTGCTGTTCCATTGATTATGCAAGGTAATAACAAAAAAGAAGCAAAAAAAATTGCGACTCTAGCTCTGTGTCAGGTTGAATTGGAGGATAAAATCGACAATTTACCAAGCCAACTTTCAGGAGGAGAACAACAGAGAGTTAGTATTGCACGAGCGATTGCTCAAAAGCCAAAAATTTTGTTTGCAGATGAGCCAACAGCAAATTTAGACAGCAAAACCGCAGAGTCTGTCATGAAGGTATTCGAAAAGATAAGTAAAAACGGGCAGACGATAATAATGGTTACGCACGAAACAAAGAAAGCAACTGGATCAAATCGAATAATAAATATTTCTGACGGAAAAATTAAATAATTAGCATGCTAACTTTTGACTTCTCTTTGGAGAAGCCTTTTTTTAATTCCCCCATCAAACTTTGCTTAAATTTCGAATGCAATGAGAAATCCCAAGCTTTGCTTATGCTTCCGCCAAGCTTTGCTTAAATTTCGAATGCAATGAGAAATCCCAAGCCTTGCTTATGCTTCCGCCAAGCTTTGCTTAAATTTCGAATGCAATGAGAAATCCCAAGCCTTGCTTATGCTTCCG
>Ga0075111_1000576_pt1 | contig 17057 bp, 10 predicted proteins | sample AntAceMetag02UKK_FD_69787 | JGI IMG/M metagenome (GOLD analysis project Ga0075111, IMG submission 69787) | Saline lake microbial communities from Ace Lake, Antarctica - Antarctic Ace Lake Metagenome 02UKK | ecosystem: Environmental > Aquatic > Non-marine Saline and Alkaline > Saline | place... | reverse complement strand
GGGCATAATTTCTGCTGTCATGGATGTAAAACTGTTTACCAACTCCTTAATCAGAACAAGCTCAATAAATATTACACCATCGTTGACACTCCGGGAGTGAGGGTAGAAAAGCAGGAGTTTGGGAATAAATATGCCTACCTCGATAATGAGGAAATCATCAGCAAACTGCACGATTTTTCGGAAGGCGATATTTGTAAAATCACCCTTTTTATTCCGGCCATTCATTGTAGTTCGTGCATCTGGCTGCTCGAAAATATGCACCTGATGGATAAAGGTGTGAAGAATTCCCTGGTGAACTTTGTAAAAAAAGAGGTGTCGATCACTTACAACCAAAAGGAAATTTCGCTGCGCCGTTTGGTTGAATTGATGGCTTCGGTGCATTATATTCCGCAAATTACGCTTGATAAACTTAATGGTCAGGGAAAGCAAAAATCCAACCGTTCCTTACTGATAAAAATTGGCATTGCAGGTTTTGCTTTCGGAAATATCATGCTAATTAGCATGCCGGAGTATTTTTCCTTTGCTGATGAGTTGGAGGAAAATTTCCGCAATTTCTTTGGCTGGATAAATATTCTGTTGTCACTACCAGTATTATTTTATAGCAGTAGCGGGTATTGGCTTTCGGCATTTAAAAACCTGAAACATAAAATTATTAACATCGACCTGCCCATCACATTGGGGATACTTGCGCTTTCGTTGCAAAGTTATTACGAGATTATTTCCGGCATCGGCCCCGGCTACCTCGATTCATTTTCCGGTTTCGTTTTTTTCTTGCTCATTGGCAAATGGTACCAGGACAAAACCTATAAAAGTCTCGCTTTCGACAGGGATTATAAATCCTATTTCCCGGTGGCTGTTACCAAAGTTACCGACGAGGGTGAAGTGAGTACCCCTTTGAAGGATCTGAAAGTTGGCGATAAAATCCTTATCCGAAACCAGGAGTTAATCCCTACTGACGGCATCATCAGCAAAGGCCGGGCAAATATCGATTATTCCTTTGTTACCGGCGAGTCGATGCCAGTGGGCAAAAAAGAGGGAGATGTGGTATTTGCCGGCGGGAAACAAATTGGTAGTGCGGTTGAAATCCTTGTAAAAAAAGATGTAGCACAAAGCCAGTTGACGCAGCTTTGGAATCAGAATGTGGATAAAGACAAAGCTGAATCGAGGATCATTTCACTCATCGACAGGTTGAGTAAGAATTTTACCATTGCGGTATTAATCATTGCAACCACCACAGCCATATTCTGGTATTTTGTCGATCCGTCTATCGCCTTACTTGCATTTACTTCGGTGCTGATTGTTGCCTGTCCTTGCGCCATTGCTTTGTCGATGCCCTTTTCATTTGGTTCGACGATGCGTATTTTTGGGCACAAAGGCTTTTACCTTAAAAATACAGATGTTGTTGAGCGGCTCACAAAGATTGACACGGTAGTTTTTGATAAAACCGGCACCATCACTTATAACCGTTCAAAAAATGTAAAACTGGAGGATGGTGAATTGAGCCTTGAGGAAATTGTCGCCGTGAAATCCCTTGCCCGCCAATCGGCACATCCGCTGAGTGCTGCTGTTTTCGATTTCTTGGATGTGGATGAAATTGCCGAGGTGGACAATTACATGGAAATTCCGTCAGCAGGAATTAAAGGCAACGTTGGAGGCCTGGATATAAAATTGGGTTCATCTGATTTTGTACTTTGTAATAATCGTGAAAGGGAAGCATTTGCCTCCGAAGTATTTGTCTCGGTGAATGGAATATGTAAGGCTCATTTTGTTGTGGATAGTAAATACCGCAAAGGGATGCAGGATGTTATCGAAACCCTTAAACCGGGCTATGAACTTCATGTGCTTTCGGGTGATAATGACGCAGAAAAAAGCCGTCTGGCAAGGATTTTTGGTAGTGATGAACATTTGCATTTCATGCAATCACCCAACGACAAACTTGAATATATCCGCGAACTCAAAAACGAATCCCGCCATGTGATGATGATTGGTGATGGACTGAATGATGCGGGTGCTTTAAATGCCAGCCAGGTTGGGATTTCAATTGCTGATGACATCTACCAGTTTTCACCGGCATGTGATGCCATCCTTGAGGCAAGCCGTTTTGCCGATCTGGTGAAGTTTATAAAGTTTTCAAAAACATCCCTCAATATCGTAAAGATCAGTTTTGCTATCTCAATTCTTTACAATATCATTGGACTGTCTTTCGCAGTACAAGGCCTTTTATCGCCCATCATTGCAGCCATACTCATGCCTTTGAGTTCGGTAACTGTGGTGGCCTTTGTAACTTTTGCAACCAGGATTGCCGGGCGGCGGAGGTTCAGGGAATAAAAAGGGAAAAAGGGTGCATAAGGTTTATAGTGGAACTTGCTCACAAATGCACGAAACCACAAAATTTCACTAAAACTGATGGATTTTAATAGCTTTGCACATCAATCAAAATATAGATTATGCACGAACTCATTTTATTTTCAGGAACTGTATTTATGGGCATGTTCGCTATTATGAACCCTATTGCTAATACGCCTATTTTTTTAAGTCTGACACAGTCAAACACCCCTGTCGAAAGGCGCAAACTGGCTTTTCAATCGGTATTTTACGCTTTTATTATTGTTGGTGTGTTTTGCGTGAGCGGGCATTTTATTTTTACCTTGTTTGGGATCACTTTGCCGGCTTTTCAAATTACGGGTGGGATTCTTTTGTTTTTTGTGGGTTACAGTATGATCCAGGGTAAGAAGTCGGCGGTACATCATTTCCCCGATAGCGCTGATAAGGAGATTAAGCAAAAGCATGAGGATGGAGAAATGAACATTGCCATCTCGCCCATGGCAATTCCAATTCTTGCCGGGCCCGGGACCATTTCAACAGCCATGAATTTTGTAGGGGCCAGTTCGGGTGTAACGCATATTCTGATTGTGCTCATCTCTTTTGCAGCACTCTGTATCCTGACATTCGTAATGTTTGTTTATGGTGAAAAACTTGTCAAATTTTTAGGACGTGGTGTGATTGGGGTAATTACAAGAATTATGGGATTGATCTTGTCAGTAATTGCAACTCAAATGTTAATTACGGGTATTCAGGGGGCGATACAGACTTATTCTCATTAGAAGGTTTTCAACTTATCCTACACTCTTTTTTTGATAAGGGCTTTTAGGGTAAATATAATATTTGTACCTTTGATGAAGTTAATTACTTTATAATGGAACACCTGATTTTAAGCTGAATTTGTCCCTGTTAAGGGCATAAAAAAAAGCCACCGATTTATCGATGGCCTTGTGATCCAGACAGGACTCGAACCTGTGACCCGCAGCTTAGAAGGCTGCTGCTCTATCCAACTGAGCTACTGGACCAATTTTCAAAAAACTATTTTAACCTGATGTCAGCTGCTCTATCCAATCCCGAAAATTAAAAAATCTTCGATTTTTGTAAATTTTCGAGGATGCCCGTCTTTAAGACGGCACTGAGCTACTGGACCAGTTTTTTTTCCGGCTGCAAAATTAAAACAATTTTATTTACACACGAAAATTCATTTAAACTAAAACGGGCTTTCTTTTGCTTTTATTTACTTTTGCAGCGGAAGTGAGGGCGGAGTAGTGGAGTTCTGGAGTAGTGGTATGATGGAGTGGTGGAGGAACGTAACAATGGAAAATGGGAGTTCGAAGTTTTACAGTCAGTTATTTGAAGTTTCAGCTTTCATCATTGTCAAATCAGTTCATAGCAATTATGGAACTTCGTACGAATAGCAGAGATGATGGAAAATTGGAAGAATAGAGTGTTGAATTCATTATCAACGTATTTCCGACTCTGTCAGGACTGCCTGCGGCAAACTCTGACAGGTCTGTTCGATAAACCTTAAAGCATTCGAAGAACCTGTCAGAGTTTATATCTTCCACATTCGTTCATTTCATCCCCGCAAAGGCGGGATTTCGCTTCGCTCAACATTTACTCATTTACTCATTTAATCATTTACTCATTTACTCATTTAATCATTTAATCATTTAATCATTGTAATCATGAAAGTATCAGTTGACATCAGTTATTATCCTTTAAAAGTAGAATACATTCCACCTATTAAGGATTTTATTGGCAGGCTAGACAATTATGAAAATATCACAGCGCAAACCAACGGCATGAGTACACAGGTGTTTGGGGAGTATTTTGATGTGATGAAAATCCTAACGGACGAAATTTATAAATCCTTCGAGTTGCCGCATTCAGTTTTTGTGATGAAAGTAATTAATGCCGACCTGAAAAAAGCCTGATGCAGTTCAACGAATTCATTGACCTTTTTCACCAGAACCTGATCAACACTACCTGGCTGGAAGCAATCGCAGTACTTTTTGGTCTGCTCAGTGTTTGGTTTGCCAAAAAGGAAAATATCCTGGTTTATCCTACCGGGATCATCTCGGTGTTGATTTACGTTTACATTTGCTTCTTTGCAGGCTTGTATGCCGATATGGGGATCAATGGTTTTTATTTCATTATGAGTGTGTATGGTTGGTACAAATGGACGCGAAAGGATACTGCCGATCATTTTATCCCTATAACAAAAAACTCGGTCAAGCAGCATATCATCAGTGTAGTTGGGGTTATTGTTTTCTTTTTTGTTTTTCAATTTGTACTTACCAATTACACCGACAGTACGGTTCCAAACTGGGATTCGGCAACGACAGCAATTTTTATTGTCGGCATGTGGTTGATGGCGCTCAAGAAAATTGAGAATTGGATATTCTGGATTATCGGGGATATAATCTCAATTCCACTTTATTTTCATAAAGGGCTGATGTTAACCAGCTTTCAGTTTACTGTATTTTTGCTTATCGCGATATTAGGTTACCTGGAGTGGAGAAAGAAACTTAATTAATTTGAAAATTTGGTGATGTACGAATTTGGAAATTAAAATATAATAACAGAAAACTAATCACCCAAATCTATAATTAGTCCGGGCTGATATGTTAACCTCTCAATGGGCAAAAACAATAAAATATTAAGAATAGCCATCACAGGGCCCGAATCGACAGGGAAATCGTTTTTAGCGCAACTTTTGGCCGATCACTACCGTACTGTTTGGATACCGGAATTTTCGAGGGTTTACCTGCTTCAGTTGGAGCGGCCATACAATTATGCAGATATTTTAAAAATAGCCCGTGGTCAAAAAAAATCAGAAAAGGCACTTTCAAAGATCGCCCGTAAAATCATGTTTTCGGATACTGAATTGTTGGTGACAAAAATCTGGTGCGATGTAAAATTCGGGAAGTGCCACCAGTGGATATTGGATAATCTTGATAAACAGCAATACGACCTTTATTTATTAATGGACACTGATTTGCCTTGGGAACCCGACCCATTGCGCGAGCATCCTGATTCCCGGAAATATCTGTTTGATTTATACCGGAGAGAATTGGATGACCGAAATCTGAATTATCGAATAGTTAGTGGACAGGGGGATGAACGTTTTAAAAATGCTATTGATTTTGTAGCGAATGTATATGAAACCAAATTTGCTGATTGAAGAACAATAGTACTTCCTGATATGGGGCTCACTTGTAAAGTGTTGTTCTGCCCCTGAAAAGAAAGTATGTGAGCTACCAGGGCGAACCACCGAATACGTTTTCTCATGATGTTTGTATATATTTGCATGAAATAAATTTTAATCGATTTTTCTATTTGCCACATTTGACCAGAACGTAATAATGTTGATATGAACCTTTGCAAAAAGTGTATTTTAGATAGTAATTTTCCTGAAACCCGGATTGACGAGAATGGCGTATGCAATCATTGCAATACCCACAAAGTATATGAACCTATAGGAGAAGAAGCCCTTAAGGCCAAGTTTGAGAAGGCAAAACGAAAAAAGAGAACCTACGATGTATTGGTCCCTTTTAGTGGAGGTAAAGATTCTTCCTACATTATCTATCTTGCCAAAAATGTGTATAAACTTAAGGTACTTGCCTTTACTTACGACAATGGCTTTTTTAGCAGTTTGGCCCTCGAAAATATTCAGCGGACTATAAAGCTGCTTAATGTTGATCATATTTTCTATCATACAAATCAACAAACTTTACTAAAAATTTATCGTCAAAGCTTGGTTGCATCAGGTGATTTATGTGGTGTTTGCGGCATTGGTATTATGAACAGTATTCAAAAAATATCTCACGATTGGAGGATACCTTTAATATTGCTGGGGCACTCCCCAGTTGAAGATGGTTCCTTTTCGCCTGAAGATATTTATGACGTACATCGTTTAAAAACTATACTCAAAGAGCGTTCTGATTTATCTTCATCCGAGATTAAAAGTTTTTTGATTTACCCGAAAATGAACTATTTCTCTACATGGGTGTTGACTAAGCTTGGATACTTTGGAGAAAAAATCAATCCCTTGTACTACATTCCGATGAAAACCGATAACGAGATTGCTGAAATTCTTAAAAAAGAAATTGGGTGGCAGGACAGCCAACATTCAGGGTTTACGAAACACTTCGACTGCATAATTGAACCTTTTACAAATTACGTCCGAGATCGTCGCTTTGGATATTCACGTCGTGTTGGGCAATTAAGTACGATGGTCCGTAATGGCGAAATCGACAGGGATGAGGCATTATCTGTTTATAACATGGATAATACTGGCACTCCCCCTTCCAATATTGATCAGATAAAAGATTTGCTTGATTTATCAAACAAGGATATTGATGATCTCGCTAAAATTGAACCAAATAAATACAAATGGGCACTTTCAAAAGAAAACCGTATATTTCGTAAAGTCAGGACTATGCTACACGTAAAGCACAAATAATGGAAAAATGTCCCATAGAAAGAGAAGCTGCCAAGCCTGAAAATATTTTGTTGCTCCCATCGTGGTATCCTCACCAGGCAAATCCGCTATTTGGGATTTTTTTCAAGAAACTTTCGATTGGACTTGCCCAAAAATGCAAAGTTTCAGTGCTTTATCCTTGTCCGGTATATGAACAAGATAAATCCTATCTGTGTTCCGAAAATTCAGAAGGAAGGATGTATGAAGTAATTGTATATTATCGCAAATCATCTTTATTTCTGCTTGGTAGTATCCTAAATGTTTTACGTCGATACAATGCAGTTATGCTGGGTTATAAAAAAATACTTAAGCATAGTGGCAAGCCACAGTTGGTTTATGCCCAGGTGCTGAATTGGGCAGGCATTTTCGCCTTTATCTTAAGACTAAAATACCGGCTGCCCTACATCCTTGGAGAACATTGGTCAGGATATATGAGCGAGGTGTATAGAAAATCCAGTTTTTTGTATAAGTGGCTGGCCCAAGCGGTTGTGAACCGTGCAGCTGCCTTAACAGCAGTTTCTGAGCAGCTTAAAGAAAGCATGATAAAAAATCGTTTAAACCATTCAAATTTCTTCGTGATCCCAAATATTATTGATGTCCCAGAACCAAAGATTACCAAAAGCACTCCGGGACAAGCCTGCAGGATTATATTTATTGGCGACTTGGTGGATGAAGTAAAGAATGTTAGTGGAATTTTACATGCCATGTCTTTGATTGTCGATGAACAAGATTTTGAATTTCATATTTTTGGAGATGGTATCGATGGCGAAAGGCTTAAAAGTTACACGCAAAATAATAGCCATTTATCTGATTGTGTACACTTTCATGGAACTGCCCCAAATAATGAAATTTTAGATTTCATCGGGACTTGTGATTTTTTGGTATTAAATAGCCGGTACGAAACTTTTTCTGTAGTGGTAGTGGAATCACTGGCTTGCGGAAAACCTGTTGTAGCTACCAAATGTGGTGGCCCCGAAAATATGATTAATGACCAAACTGGTTTGCTGGTTCCGGTTGATGATGTTGGGGCGCTCAAAGAGGCATTAGTCAAGATGATAAATACACATCGGCAATATGATGGCAAATTTTTAAGACAGTTTGTTATGCAACGTTACGCATCTGAAGTTGTGGTAAATCAAGTATGCGGTATCATTAAGCAAGTGTCGGAAGCCAATAACTAGAATTTTATTCCTGACCACTAAAGCATCAACATTACAAATGAAAACCGAAATTGAGAATAATGTAAAATTAACCTTCGGTGTGATGTGCCCCGGCCAGGAATTACAGGCATGGCAGGCTGAATGTATTCGTTTGTTGATAGCTGATGGGCACACTTGTGATCTGTTGATTGTTGACGCAAATGAAGCCCCACAAAAATCGACCGCCCAAAAAATTGGGGGCTACCTCAGCAAAACTGGCTTGTATCATTTCTATCAACGGTTATTTTTCCGTCCAAAAGCTAAAACCCTTGAAAGCATCAGTTCTATCCTAAATCTTATTAGGAAGGAAGCTCCCTTCCCCTCAAGGGGAAGGGCTGGGGTCAGTAATGAAACTCCCTCAAGGGGAAGGGTTGGGCCTACCTACCAGCGAGGCAGGGATGGCGTCCAGACCATCCATTGCATTACCACCAAAAAAAAATATTCCGAATATTTTTCTGATGTGGATATAAAAACCATCAAGTCACATCAACTCGATTTTATCCTTCGGTTTGGTTTCAATATCATCCGTGGCGAAATTCTTCATTCAGCAAAATATGGTGTCTGGTCCTTCCACCACGACGACGAGCAAAAATACCGTGGCGGCCCGCCTGGGTTTTGGGAAATCCTTAAAAATGATCCTGTAACAGGAGCGATCCTCCAGCGGCTTACTGATAAATTGGATGGTGGGATTATCCTGAAAAAGGGTTTCTTCAAAACAATTGATCATTCATATGCCGGACAAATTGATCAGCTTTATTTTTCTTCTGCTGAGTGGCCCTTGCAGGTTTGCAGGGATATCGAAAATAATGTTGCAGGATATATTGAAAATGATCCCAGCAAAACGAATGCGAAAGTTTTTAGGGTACCCACAAACCTGTCCATGTTTAACTTTTGGTTTCGTGTCGCGAAAAATAAAATCCGTTTCCATTATCAGGAACTCTTTAAACCGGAAGATTGGAATGTGGGCATTGCCAGAACAGGCATAAACCCTTTTGCTGAAAATTTTGATGTCACAAATTTGCTTTGGCTGCCACATCTTCCCAAGGGTTGTTATTACGCCGATCCATTTGCGTTTTTAGTTGGCGAAGAATTGCATATTGTTTTTGAGGATTACAATTACAAATCCCGCTTAGGGAAAATATCCCGAATTATTTATTCTGATGGAAAGTTTGGTGAGCCAACTACGGTTATCGAAGAAGGGTTTCATTTGTCCTACCCTTATATTTTTGAGGCCGATGGGGAGTTCTATTGTATCCCCGAATCAGCAAATGCAAAACAAGTCAGGCTTTACAAATACGATATAGTTTCAGGTGTGTTCCATTTTGATAAACCATTACTCGATAACTTTCCTGGTGTTGACCCAACAGTTTTTAAGTATGAAAATAAATGGTGGCTTTTTGCAACAGATAAGATACAATCTAACGCAAGCCTACATGTATTTTATGCTGATCAATTGGACGGGCCCTATTTGCCCCATGCCAATAATCCTGTTAAAACCGACATCAGGAACTCCCGCCCGGCAGGGACGCCTTGGGTTGAAAATGGCGGATTGATGAGGCCGGCACAGGATTGTTCAGTAACTTATGGAGGTAGGATTGCCTTAAATAAAATTGTTGAATTGACAGATTGTACATACAAAGAGGAAACCATGAATTACATTGGCCCATTAACGAAATCAAAGTTCAACAAAGGGTTTCATACGATTTCTGGGGCTGGGGGTTATACGATTTTTGATGGAAAAAGGTTTAGGTTTAGTTGGAGGAATTTTATCTATAAACTGAAAGAGAAATTGAAATTGGATAGATAAGATAGAGACAAGGTATGCCTTGTCTCAACATGCCTTGGCTCAACCGGGGATGAATATTCGAAACGAAGTAGATTTTAGATGCAATAGTCGCCTGTGAAGGGTTTAAAGCCCCGACGCAAGGAGGGGATGCCCGCCTTGCCGGCGAGGCAGGGAAACCCTGCGCTTAAAAACAGGGCCGCTATCCCTTCGTTCCTCAGGGCTTGCATCCCTTCAATAGTTTAAGTAAATAGAAGCAAAGGACTTTGCGAGGAGCGAAGCGACGTGGCAAACTGTTAATCATACACGAAACATAAAATTTAGAACGCGCAACATAACCCGATGCTAAAAAAAATCATAGGAACGGCCGGCTCACGGATCATTATCGCGTTGATCACATTTTCTATTGTGGTTATCAACGCCCGTATGCTTGGCAGCGAAGGCGTAGGTGAAATTGCTTTAATTGTGCTTGGTATCACCATCATTTTACTCATAAGCAATTTTGTGGGCGGGGGTGCGCTGGTTTACCTTATCCCGCGTTACGACCCCTTTAAACTGATTGTCCCGGCCTATGCATGGGCTTTTTTGTCGTCAGTAATTGGCGCTTATTTTCTGTCGTATTTTAAGCTCATTCCTGTTGATTACACCAAGCATGTTATGTTCCTGAGCCTTTTTCAGGCACTTGGCGCTACAAACCTTACTTTCCTGTTGGGAAAAGAAAAGATTAAACAATACAACCTGATATCGGTTTTACAATTTGTTGTTGTAATTTCTACCCTCGTAGTGCTGATATATGTATTGAGGCGAGTTGAAGTGATGTCCTATATTTATGCCCTTTATGTAGCATACATACTAACCTTTATTTTTAGCTTTATCGCGATAAGGAAATTTATTAAGATCACCAATTTCGATAAATTCGATGAAGTATTGATACAAGTATTTAAATACGGTTCTTATGTTCAACTGGCCAACTTGCTACAATTGATGAATTATAGGCTGGGATATTACATCATCGAAAAATATTTGGGAAAGGCCAGTTTGGGGATTTTCGATGTGGGCAACAAAGTTTCCGAAGGATTGTGGCTGATGGGTAAAAGTGTGGCAATGGTTCAGTATTCTAAAATATCCAACAACGATAGCCTGATTTTCGCCCGGGACCTGACCATTAGGTTCCTGAAATTTGTTTTTGTTATTACTTTTTTGATGTTGGTGGTTTTGCTCCTATTGCCCGATTCCTTTTTTATGTTTGTTTTTGGTAAAGATTTTACCGGATTGAATAAAGTAGTTCAAAGCCTTGCCCTTGGTATCCTCTCCATGTCAATTTCGATGATATTGAGCCACTTCTTTTCGGGTACAGGCCGACATTATCACAACACTATTTCATCAGGAATTGGATTAGTACTTACCTTGATTTTTGGTTTTACATTGATCCCAAATATGGGAATAATCGGAGCAGGCATCACAGCCAGCATTTCCTACTTCTTTTCCGCGCTCTATCAGCTAATTGTTTTTATAAAGATTACCGGGACAGGCTTTTCCCAGTTTTTAATCCATAAACAAGATATTTCCTTCCTGAAAAGTGAATTAAGGAAATTAACATATTAGAGGCTGTTTTGATTCAAATGCTGTAATTGTGCTTTTCGTGTGTTGGCTGGTTCTTTCTGCCAGCTGGCGGACGTTGGAAAGTCATGGTGGAAACCTTTGTATCAGATTTTTTATAGCTCAACCCGTACCGGGTTGTTGGTTTGCGTTTATTCTATCTCACGCTACAATACCTAAACCCGTACCGGGTTTTCACTAAAAGCCATTTGCCATTTTGTGCGCTTAAATAAAACCAGGGCCTCTGCATTATAAGATCCCGCACTTCCACACCCTCGAAGTAGATTTTTACCATGTATATCTGATGATTTCTTCACGATGCCTTTCAGCATCGTAAAAGATTAATGTTGAGCACCTACCTGCTGGCAGACAGCGAAATCCCGCCTTACTGTTGCGCTTGCACTTGTACCCGAAGCTGTGGCTATTGTTGTAGTTTCCCTAGCAAAATCGCATGGCCCGGAATATATTTTTGCCGCCGTTATCCTGGCGGGCATTTTTCAGGCTACTGCCGATTTTTTGCGCTTGGGCAAACTCATTCGCCTGGGTCTCCATATGTCAGCCATTGAAACCTTGAATAAAATTACCGATCGCTACAAGAAAGTTGGCAAGAAAGACCATCTGAAACATTTAAGCCCACCGATCACCATTTACCGATCACCAACGACTGAAAGGAGTCCGTATGGATCACCAATAATCATTTTCCATATACCCAATACCCAATACCCAATACCCAATACCCAATACCTTTTTCCTCCCTCTACTCCCCTGTAAACCTTGCCTGCCTGTGCTCTTTAAAAGCTTTCTTTCCTTCCATAAAATCCTTGCTGTTAAAAGCCTTCATCCGTAATTCTTCAATCAATTCGTAGGAAGATGTGCTTAATGATGTAGCCTGGGCAATAAGGTTGATTTGCTTTTTTGCAACAGCAACACTCAATGGTGAGTTGTAGCTGATGGTTTTGGCAATTTTATAGGCAACATCTTCAATTTCTTCTGCAGGAACCAGGTGGTTGATGGCACCCATTTTTTCTGCTTTTTCGGCAGAAATAGGCATGGCTGTAAGAAACATTTCCTTGGCGGTATGGAAACCAAAAACTTTTATCACATGCAGGATGCCGCTGGAATTGTAGGCTACGCCCAGCCGTGCCGGGGTAATGGCAAAAGTGGTGTCTTTGGTGCCGATGATCATATCGCAAACTGTGGCAAGGTCGCAAGCACCACCCCAAATGCTGCCCTCGGCAAGCACAATGATTGGTGCCGGGAAATTCTGTATAGCTCTTAGTGCCCGCTCAAAAGGATGATTGTATGATAATGGATCGTCACCCTCGTCGGGCAGTTCATCAATAAACAATCCTGCCGACCATACATTGCTTCCAGGTTTTGCCCTCAGGATGACGGCCCTTGCTTGTTGCTTTTCAAGTTCATCAAGTGCTTCAATCAACTCGCTGAGAAGTTGGATAGTTAAGGCATTTCGTTTTTCATTGTTGTTGAAGGTGATAGTTCCGATGTTGTTTTCGAAGGAAGTAAGGATTTGTTTCATAAATTTTAATGGTGTTCATATTTGTTATCGAGTAAAAATACAATAAAAATCATTGGCATGAAGATGGGGTTGAAGTGAATGGTGTTTTTTTTTGGGGATAGTATTCGGTTAATGGTAAATGGTAACCCATACGGGCTCCTTTCAGTCGTCGGTATTCGGTAATCGGTAATCAGTAATCGGTAAGCTGTAATCAGTAAATGGTAATCGGTAAAAATCACATCTCAAAAATCAAATCCCTGAACGTTCCTTTTTATTCAAATTCCGACACCCGTCACCTGTCTTCCATCTTCGGTCTTCCGTCTTCATTCTTCCGTCTTCCAACTTCGGTCTTCGGTCTTCCGACTTCGGTCTTCCGACTTCGGTCTTCCGTCTTCTGCCTTCCGACTTCGGTCTTCCATCTTCCGTCTTCCCTCCCTCAAAAAAAACATCTACCTAAACTTGATATTTCCTTCCGGTTTGTGTATCTTTATCGCTTCATTCCAACCCGAAAAAACATAACGCTATGAAAACTTCATTACGTAGCCCAGTCCAATCCATTGTTGGTACAATGGTTTTATTTATGTTCGTGATGTTCGCCATAGGCTCAAAAAGCATCCATGCTGTTGGGCCACTCAACACCTCAAAGCTCCTGCCTGAGGTCAAGTCTAAAAACAAACTTGCCTTAAACCCGATCCCTTACGAAATTGTTGTGGAGCCATATGAATTGTGGTTTACGCTTGTTCAGGAGGAATCAGCTTCAGATTTTATCACCCTTACTTTAATTGGCGATATGGTGGTAAATTACCAGATTAGCATGCCTTGTTATGGTAAGCATGAAGCAAAAAGCACTGATTCTGATTGGCTGTGGGTATATCCTGAAACAGGGGAATTATGGCCTTATACCTCGGTTGAAGTTGATGTTTTTGTTAATGCCCTGGGGATGCAACCCGGTTTGTATAGTGAATGTATGTTGGTTGAATCAGATGATGCCTGGATTTATCCTGTAGAAGTGATGGTTTACCTCGAGGTTTTACCACCGGTTCTTCAATCACCCCAAAACCTCCAAGCCGAAGTGGTGGATGATGTAAATGTAAAGCTCACCTGGGATGTGCCTGAAGATATGTTTCCCATAGGCTACAATATTTATCGAAATGATGAGGTGATTTCTACGGTGGTGGATACAAGTTTTTTAAATATTGGATTGATTACCGGAACATATCAATACAAAGTTACTGCCTTGTATGATGATGATGAGAGCGAGGCCTCGAATGCCGTTGAAGTTTCGATTACGGATTTATCACAAATAAGTGTTTCTCCTGAATTTTTTGATGAATACCATGACTTGCCACAAATTACGACCCATGCCATAATTATTACAAACAACGGTGGCTCTCCTTTATATTTCAATATTGAACAACAATTAAAAAATGGCCTTGATAATCTGTTGCAAAACGATGTTGGGGTTATCGACATCATTATGCAGGATTATTATGCAACCGACACAATTGGGCCGGTAAATATCAAGATTAAAAATTTTGGCATGAGCCCTCAGTTTAATGTTCCGGTGAGTGTTCAATGGACTGGTGTGGTGAATGGAAGTTTTAGTTTTATTGTCACGGATACTATACCAGGAGATTCTATATTTCATGTTTTCACCCCGTATAGCATTGTTCTTTCTTCAAGTGGTGACTACGTTATAAGCGCATGCACCGAACTTGTGGGAGATGAAAACCCGAATAACGATTGTGCTCAAAAACTTGTATATAACTACACCCATGGGGTTTGTGTTGAGGGTATGTACTCATCGGGATGCGATGGTTTTGGTGATGGATTAGTTGCCTGGGAGTTATCAAATATAAATATCCTTGAAATACCCTGCGTAGTAATCCCACCTTCCCCTTATGATTGGTATCACGATTATGCAGACGCCGTGCATTATTTAGTTCCGGGGCAATACGAGTTAACTGTTCAGGCTGGTTACGATGATACCTGGTTCGATGTCTGGATTGATTTTAACAATGATAATTACTTTGTTATGGAAGAGCATATTTTGGATGATGGATTTTGTGAATATGCCAATACACCATACACCTTCATTATTGAAGTGCCGGAGTTTTATTCTTCAGTGATGCATGTCATGCGGGCAAGGACTCGTTGGCAAACTCCTGTCTTCAGGGACTGTCTTATGTATTCATATGGCAATTGTACTGACTTTAGGGTGCTGTTTGATGAATACCAAGCTGAGGATTGGTTAAGTGTATTTCCGGCTTCCGGGATAATTGGGCCTCAAGAGACATTAAATATTATAGTGGTTTTTAATTCCACTGGTTTACCAGCAGGGCTGTATGAAAAGACAATTGTTATCCACTCCAACGACCCCAACAATCCCACCATTGAAGTACCGGTTACTTTACATGTTGAAGAACCCGTAACTTGCCCACCGCCTCGAAATCTTGTTGGCTCAATTATAAATGAGGATGAAGTTTTGCTACAATGGGAACCACCGATGATGGCAACTTACCTTCAGTGGGATGATGGTATGAATGGCGATGCCATTGGCCTCGCAGGTGTTTACGACTGGCAGGTTGCCGCACGATGGGAGGGGAGTGATTTAGTGTCCTTTGCAGGGATGTATCTCACTGCGGTTGATTTTTTCCCAACAAGCACCATGGGTGCCGAGTACATCATTAAGGTGTGGAAAGGTGAAAATGCCGGAACTTTAATGACTGAGCAACTTGTCGAAAATTACACGCCCTATCAGTGGAATGCTATCACTCTGGAAAATCCGGTGCTTATCGATACCACTCAGGAATTGTGGATTGGTTACCATATCGAGGAGTTTGAAGTGGGAGATTATCCTGCAGGTATCGATTCAGGGCCGGCGATTGCTGGTTATGGTGATATGATTTCTTTTAATGCTATAGTCTGGGAGTCGATGTCAATCAATTATGGATTGGACTATAATTGGAATATCGCCGGAATTTTAAGTGCTGAAAGCGGTGGTAGAACCCTGGCAAAGGCCAAACTTGCCACACAGGTTTCAAATCAAGCTGTTGGCGAAATTAAAATAATAACAGGAAATTCGTCCCCACCCGAACATCAGAAAACCAGAAACACGAAGGACGAACTGCTGGGCTACAACATTTACCGCGATGCCATGCAACTCAATATTTCAATCGTTCCCGACACATTTTTCATCGATCAACTTCAACCACCAGGAAGCTATGAATATTTTGTAACTGCCGTTTACGTCGAATGCGAATCGGAGCCTTCAAACACAGTAAGTATTATTGCACCGCCACCAGCACCGGAAATTGCTGTTTACCCACTTGAATTCGTTTTTGAACTCCAAACAGGAATTACCATCGAAGATGTGATGAATATTTCAAATATCGGCTATGATACTTTGGAATATTCTATTTCTATTTCATTTGAAACCGGGCTTACTGATGACGATTGGCTGATTATTGAACCTTTAAGTGGAAGCCTTCCCGATGGCCAGGTTCAGCCACATAATCTTCAGGTAAATGCAAATGAATTAATTCCTGGAGCTTACTATGCTACAATCAGCATCACCACCAACGACCCCAACAATCCCGAAATTGAAATTCCCGTTACCCTCGATGTCATCACTTCTATCGAAGAATATCAAAACTCCGGTATCCAACTTTTCCCCAACCCGGCGAAGGATGAATTATTTATCCAAAGTAATAAAATCATTAAAAATGTACGGATGTTATCCCATTTGGGTGAGGTCTTAATGGAAAAGGAATTTACGGATTCTGAAATCCGCTTGGATGTTTCCATACTGAAGCCGGGAGTTTATATCGTGGAAATAGAAACTGTTACCGGAAAGGCCGTGAGAAAGTTGGTGGTGTGCCAATAGGCATCCTTGAAACGCAAAACGCAAAACGCAAAACGCAAAACGCAAAACACAAAACACAAAACACAAAACACAAAACTAATCGGTATAGGGTATATGGTATTAGTGTTCCAGGGTCTCCATCCCGTTCCCTTCGGCCGGGGATTGAAACCCTGACCTATTGTTAAAGGGTTCGCAGCCCCGACATAGGAGGGGATCGCAACCCTGATTATAAATTTCATTGGGTGTACGACAAATTGCATTAGGCGGTTTTTAAAGGCCGCTCTTAG
>Ga0075111_1000575_pt1 | contig 17080 bp, 13 predicted proteins | sample AntAceMetag02UKK_FD_69787 | JGI IMG/M metagenome (GOLD analysis project Ga0075111, IMG submission 69787) | Saline lake microbial communities from Ace Lake, Antarctica - Antarctic Ace Lake Metagenome 02UKK | ecosystem: Environmental > Aquatic > Non-marine Saline and Alkaline > Saline | place... | reverse complement strand
AATTGGGATATCGCCCCACTTCAGTCGTACTTCACTATTCCAGCATAAATACGGCGATTCGATGTAAGTTGATTTTACAGTAAACTCATCGTGATTGATCAGGTATCCGTTGGTTTTAAAAAAGGTGGTGAAGTCGGTTTTAGTTTTACTTTCCGGAATGTAGTAATTATTCTCCCAAAATAACTCATTAAAAGGATAGGAAAGTATCCGATGATAATCGAAGTCGAGATCCACGGGTTTTGAAACAGGCATTTCAAAAGGTGTTTCATAGTCATAAAAAGCGAGCAGGGCCTTTGATGAAATTTTGTTTCCAGGCCTGTTCGACAATGAAAAACTGTAATTATAGATGATAGTCTGTAAATTGTTCCCACCATGGCTATAATTAAGTTCAAGCAAAATATCTAAGGAGTCGATGTTAACACCTTCCTGGATAGATTGAAGGAAAATCTTTTTTGTATTGACTGATTCAAGCGTTAATTTTTGGAGGGCATTTTTGTTAATATCGATGTAATACTTTCCGCTAAAGAATAAGCCAGAATCATCTTTAGGTTCAAAAGCCACTACAACTATTTGCTCCTCCTCGCTTCCGAAAATATAATCAATACTAAGGGCGAAGATTGATTTTATCGATTGATTTCCCAGGTTGGTAGGGGTGAGGGGAAGCTTCTGTTCCGTATTTTTAAGAAATGGCGAGAAATCGCAAATAATGTCGGTAGTGTTCAAACTCACAAACGAAAAATTATCTTTGGCTACCAGCCCGGCCCGGCCATTTTTTAGCTCAAGGTCAATAACACCCAAACGGGGGTTCAAACGTGCATTATAAAATGCCTCAAAAATTTCAAGGGGTTGCCCCATCTCTGAAGAAAGACAAAGAAATGCTTTTGATATTTGTTCTTTTTTATTGCCCCTGTATTTTCTGATAAGTTTTTTTAGTAGTCCAAAAGCATAGCTTTCCTTGTCGCCAAGTACGAGTACCTCACTGAGGTGGTTTACTGCTTTTTCAAGTGTTACTATTTGTTGGCCGGTTTGGCGATGCAAAGCAAACTCCCTGGTTTCGTAACCCATATAGTAAACGGCAATTGTGTCGCAATCAAGTTTGTGCTTATCAACAACAAATTCACCATCTTCGTTGCTAATTGTCCCGTAAACTGTGCCTTTAAACTGTATGGATGCAAAGGGTAGCGGCTCATTGTCCTTGTTTACAACTTTGCCTTTGATGTAATTGCCCGGGGTTTGTGTGAATCCCAATGTTGCTAAAAATAAGCAGAAAAGAAAAATTGATATGTGTTTTAACAGAAGGTTCATTTATCAATGTTCAGTGCATTTATGTTTCATTCAGTTTTATATCCTATTTGCTTACGTTCTCTTTGATAGTTCTGCTGTTTGTCCTTTTTAATGAGATAATCCAAAGCTTCATACACACCGTCAAACTGTTTGTCATATTTGCTTTCCAATTCCTTTAGTTTATTAGTTAAGTCCTTGTGCGAAAGTGCATACTGCCGGATAAATACGAATGCCCGCATGATGGCGATATTTACATCAATGGCTTTTTCTGAATTTAAAACACCGCTTAACATCGCTAAACCTTGTTCAGTAAAAGCAAACGGTAAATATCTTGTTCCACCCCTGCCTTTTGAGGTTTCAATTTGCAACCTCAAACTTTCCCATTCTGGTTTGGTTAGCTGAAACATGAAATCTCTTGGGAATCTTTTTAAATTCCTTTTCACAGCAAGGTTTAAATTTTTAGTCTGAACTTCATAAAGTTCAGCCAGGTCAAAGTCCAACATCACTTTTTGGCTGCGTATTTCATGAATCTTATTTTGAATGAGTTGTAGTTCCATTTTTTGTTGGGTCAGTTTTAAATCCTATTCGCTTGCGTTTTTTTTGTTTGGTTTGCTGGGTTTCTTTTTTTAACAGGTAGTCAATCGCCTGGGTGACATCAGAAAACTTACCTTCCAATTCACTGAGCCTAACTGCAAGTTCTTTATAATTCAATGCAAATTCTTTGAGGGCAATAAAAGCATCAACTATTGCAATATTTACTTCAATTGCTTTTTTACTGCGCAACACACTCGAAAGCATTGTTACCCCATGTTCGGTGAAGGCAAAAGGGGTAATGTTAATATTTCTTTTGCTCTGGTTTGATCCGGTCACAATTTGTGACCGGATACTTTCCCACTCCTTGATCTCTAATCTGAACATAAACCTTTCGGGAAAGCGGTTTGGGTTTCTTTTTACAGCTTGATTTAGCACCTTGGTTTCCACTTCATAAAGTTCAGCCAGGTCAAAGTCCAACATCACCTTTTGGCCTTTTATTTCATAAATCTTATTTTGAATGAGTTGTAGTTCCATTTTTTGTTGGGTCAGTTTTAAATCCTATTCGCTTTCGATGTTTTTGTTTAGGCTCTTAGAAATCAACTATTGCTAGCATGTTAACGATGTTTTGTTGGCCTTTTTTCCTGCGAAGCGGTTTTAATTTTCAAATTTGCACATCGTCAAATTTTCAAATTAATGTAGGCTCTTACGAAGACCACTATTGCTAACATGTTAACGATGTTTTGTGGGTCTTTTTTCCCGCGAAGCGGTTTTAATTTTCAAATTTGCACATCAGCAAATTTTCAAATTGATGTAGGCTCTTACGAAGACCACTATTGCTAACATGTTAACGATGTTTTGTGGGTCTTTTTTCCCGCGAAGCGGTTTTAATTTTCAAATTTGCACATCGGCAAATTTTCAAATTGATGTAGTGTCTTATTCATAATATTGTTGCTTTTTTTGGCAAGATATTCTTTCTGTAACGGTTCAAATAAGAAAATCTCGAATCTCGAATCCCGCACGTGCGGGATCGAAATGTAGAAAGAAAAATTAATGAAATTGAATAAATTTTCTTCAATTTTTTTACTACTCTTAACTTCAAGATTCAATATTCGATGTTCGATATTCATTATTCAAAATAATCGTACAATATTTCAAGCAACTTATTTGGTTCTGTCCTGCCCGCCGTACTACTTTGGCAGGCGGGGCTCGTCCAGCTTGGGGTAACCTCGTTTATCCCATTTTGATTTTGACACCCAAATCTTTAAAATAGCACTTTGGATATAGGAAAAACCCGAAATCCTTTCCCATTTGGGCACACCACGCCCATTCACCTTTTAGGCGTTAGTTCGTTATGAGAATTGAGTGATTCTTTTTGCATGGACAGGACAAATAGGTGGCCCCCGTGGATAAACAACCAATATGGTCATCAACTCACCAATCCCACAATAACAACATTTCCGGTGTTTTAATGGTGGCCGCTGTGGAAGTTCAACCGGGCCGAGGTCTTCCTGTAAAATAGGGAGTATATCCTGTTTCAGCGAACTGCTCAATATCCCATAGTGCCGTATCCGGGTAAAACCTTTGGGAAGGATATGCTGGGCAAAGCGCCGGATGAACTCTCCGTCGGGAAGGCTTAACTGGCAAACCTTTCCGCCATGACGGTAATCCTTTGCAGTAAAAGTAACCTGGCCATTTTCTGTGCTTTTTACCCGGATACGGCACATTCAACAATTCCGATTCCCTTGAGCGGATCCATTCTTCACGCTTGTGGCCCTGGCATTTTGGACAATGCCTATTACGGCAACTGTTATAACTCATGTGCAACCTGTTGCATTTAGGATTGGTGCATTTATCAACATGATAGCGCAAAGCTGGTGTGCGACAAGCAGACAATGCATAGAGGGTGCGCAGTTGCCAGCTGTTGCTAACGATATTTGACAAAATACCGAGGTTCCGCCGAAGTATAGACGACAGTTCATAATCTGGACGTATCATGGCCTGGAACCTCCTTTGGTGGTTTCACCTGGATTACCATAAAGCTTGTCCATCGGATTGAAGGCCCGGTTGCGCCCCAGTTGGGCTACATGAAGATGAATCATTGTGGTCTTTACATCGCTATGGCCAAGAAGGTCTTTCAGGGTCATGATATCAAGGCCCATTTCCAAAAGGTGGGTGGCGTAAGTATGTCGTAGCACATGGGAGGTAACATGCTTCTGTATCCCAGCCCGTTTTGCCCCTTCTTTGATTACCCACTGAACGCCTGTCCTGGAAAATTGCTGGAGTTGCCCGGTATTGTCCTTACCATTGAACAACCAGACATAAGAGTACTCGGCATCAATGTAGGTGCGCAAGCCACGGGAAAGATGCTTTCCCAACGGGACATAGCGGTCTTTACGTCCCTTGCCCTCTCGTACATGGAGCATCTGCCGGTCAAAATCTACATCATGGAGTTTGATGTTGATAAGCTCAAAGCGGCGTAGACCACAGCCATACAACAAGGCCAACAGGATGCGGTGCCAAAGCAGGGCTGGTGCTTTCAACAGACGTCTCACTTCTGCATGGCCCAGTACAACAGGAAGCTTCTTTGGAAATTTGAGCGAGGGGAGGGAAATGCCCTGGGGCTCCAACCCTGTGGCACGGTACGCAAAACTGAGGCCGTAAACCGTGTGCTTAAAATAACTCGATGAAGGTGTCTTGCTTTGGCCCCTTAAATATTGAAGGTAATCAAGCACCTGTTCATTGTTCAGTTCCAATGGACTACATCCAAAATGCAAGGCCATAGTCGATAAACACCGGGAATAATTGGTTAAAGTACTGCTGCTTTTTCCTGTCAGCTCTATATGACACTGCAGTTTTTGGTAAAGTGTTGAAAACTCAGGGATTGTTTTACATGCCCGTTCTACGAGCGTTAAGTTTTTTTTTCATAAATCAAAAACAAAACTTGACACAGAACTAATATCAACAAGTTATAACCAATTATATCCCTGATTGTTATATCGTTTTCTTAACTAAACAACATTGATTCACAATTTAAAATCTCCCTACCCCACCGACAATTCAGGGTTCCATTTGATCTTGGAAGGCTTGGCACCTTTATTCACACCATCCAGGAACATATCGGTACACATCCTCAAATCTTCATGGTAACCACCTTCGAGCACGGCAAAAACTTGTTTGAAATTCTTTCGAAGGCGATAAGCACACTCATAGAATGCATGATAGGAATACATCAGGTCGAGCAGGCGGTCTTTGCGGAAACCGTCAAAACCGGCTGAAACGCCAATAATATCGGCATCAACTTTCTTGGCTGTTTCAATGGCTTTATCTACCGCTTTCAAAAATTCTTTTTCGCCACTGTTTTCAGGAATAGGGATATTCAGGGTTTGCCCCAGGCCTTCACCTGAGCCAACTTCCATAAAGGTGCCGGTGTAGGGATAGGAATTTTGCTGATGGATGGAGCAATAAAACACCCGGGGATCATTATAAAATATGGCCTGGGTCCCATCGCCATGATGTCCGTCAATGTCGAGAATAAAAACCTTTTTGCCTTCGTTTGCCAATTTGGTGGCAGCAATTGCAATATTGTTAAACAAACAAAACCCGGAGGCCTTCTCCTGAAATGCATGGTGCCCCGGGGGCCGGATGATGGCGAAATCATTATTTTCGGAAGCCAGGACAGAAAGGCCAACAGCGAGGCAGGCAGCTTTAAAGCTCGTGGGTGAAAGTTTTACTTCGGCAAGGGTTTCGCCACATTCACAGCTATTTTTTATCTGACTGATGTATTCCTTTGTATGCACCAATTCAAGGAATTGTTCGCCGTCATATTCGGTATCATCCAAATCTTTAAAGGCCTCCAGCCTGTAGCCGCCTTCGTAAACACTACCAATGTTGTGGTCGAGAAATGTTTTATTGAAAAGATATTTCATTTGCGTTTAGGTAAGGATGCGAAAGTAAAAAATATATTGTATTGAGCCTAAATTGCTATGAAATTTGGAATGAATACAGATTCTGGTATAATTTGAATATTTGAAAATAAGCAAATCTAATCAACTAATTTTCTTCTTTTACTTGACTTTTCATTTTTCTTTTTTAAAGGAAAGGTATCAATAGATTCTATATCTTTAGCGAAGATTCGGTTAATAGAAAAACTAAGCGTAATACTTATCCCACATGGAAAAACAAAAGATAATAAACCCAATAGAAATCATCAGGGAATTACTAATATCAGATGCCCAAATCAAGCTTTCCCAATATCTCGAATCACTGTCATCAGCGGATTTGATATTTGTAATGAGCAGGCTTTCAAAAAAAGAGCAGCAAAAGTTACTCATCATGCTCAATCCCGGGGAAGCAGCCGAACTAATCGAAGAATTACCAGAAGTGCAGGCTGTTGATATTATTGAGGACATGGATTCGGGAAACGCGGCCGCTATCATCAGTGAAATGATGAGCGACGATCGTGCCGACCTGCTCATGGAGTTGCACCAAAAAGAGGCAGAAGCCATCCTAACCGAGATGAAGCCAAAAGAGGCTGCCAGCATACGAAAATTGATTGAGTACGATTCCGAAACAGCGGGAGGCCTGATGATTACTGAATACTTCCGATACTACGAGTGGATGACAGTTAGGAATGTACTTGAAGACATTAAAAAAAATGCTGAAAAATACAAGAATTACACAGTCAGGTATTTATACATCACAGCAAAGAAAAATAAGTTTGTAGGGGTATTACAGATGCAAGACCTGCTATTGGCCAATCCGGATCAGAAGCTGTCTGAAATTGTTGTTAAAGATGTAAAAACAATCAATGTCATGGCCCCACTCGATGAGGTGAGTGACCTTTTTGACACCTATGACTTTTATGGATTTCCTGTTGTTGACGCTGACCAACTGATGGTTGGGGTACTCCGGCGAAAAAGTGTAATGGAAGCACTTAACGAACGGGCTGCTTATGAACACCTGGAAACCCAGGGTATTGTTGGTGGTGACGAATTGCGCACAATGCCTGTTTTGCTGCGTTCAAGGCGACGGTTGTCCTGGCTTTCTGTAAATATTTTACTAAATATTATTGCGGCCAGTGTAATTGCATTTTATCAGGAAACCCTGCAAGCAGTAATTGCACTGGCAGTTTTTCTGCCTATCATTTCCGATATGAGCGGCTGCTCGGGCAATCAGGCTGTTGCCGTTAGTATGCGCGAACTTTCGCTTGGAACAGTAAGGCCATCCGAGGCACTGAGGGTATGGTTTCAGGAGATTTCAATCGGGCTTATAAATGGATTGGTACTTGGATTACTCATTGGTATTGCCGCGTTTTTATGGAAAGGGAGCATTTACCTTGGCCTGGTGGTAGGTGGCGCATTGGCAGTAAATACTTTGGTAGCGGTTTCACTCGGTGGTACCATTCCGCTTATCCTTAAAAGGTTCAATATTGACCCGGCACTTGCTTCCGGCCCGATTTTAACAACAGTTACTGATATGTTCGGCTTTTTCCTGGCCTTAAGTTTTGCTACAATTGCACTGTCACATATTACTGGTCTCTAACAAAATGCATAAAGAATGATTGAGCTTAGTCTAAAAAGCATTAATTTGGCAGGATAGCTGTCAGACAGTTTGAGCTAAAAGCCAAATAACTAATGTTTTAACTTTTGTGTTTTGGTTAAAGGATAACTATCTGACAGCTTTTTAGCTAACCAAACGTAAAAAAAATGATTAAAATGGCAGCTTATATTGTGCTTCATCAGCCCGACGGCGCTTTTCTTCATCATCAATCCGTTTAAGTTTTTTTTCTTTGGCCATCCGCTCCTTTGCCTCTTTTCTCTGCAACAGCTCCTTAGCCCTGTTTTTTGCTGCTTCATCACGTTCTTTATCTAACTTCTTCTTTACTTCAATTTCCAAAGCCCTCTGTTTTGCATTATCTTCTATTTCTCGTTGATAATCGAGTAGCGATTTTTTCTGCTGTGCTGCAAATGCAGGATCGATTTTTCTCATTTTTTCATTTTCCGCCATCAGGCCTTCTATTATTCTTTTTTGATTTTCCTCCTCCGTCAAATTCAGCGTATTGGTTAGTCCGGTCAGGTCATACACATTTACCCATTCATTGTCCATCAAAATGGATAGCTCGGGATTGATACAATAATAGCCGCGTTCGATCCTGATGAAGAGCGCATTGTTGTAAGGGCTGTTACTGTCCACTTCATTTTTTGCCAAAACCGAAGAAATATAAGTTCTCTTCTTTCGATAACCGGCCATCAGCAATGCGGGATATTGAGCAATAATTTTTTCTATATCCCCGGCTTTCACACCTTCACCATCCCATCTCCCACGAAAATCCTTTACAATCGCATCCTGAAGGGTCATAAAGATATTCAATAGGATATATTCCATCTTTCGGTTTGGGATTTTCACCATCCGGTCGTTTACCCTTATTCTTATACTGTCGGTTAGTATCCGTGGAAAGATATCCGCAAGTTTATTGATTGCCTGGGGTAAGAAATATGATTTATTCAGGGCAATCCTAAAAGGGTTTCTTCCATTGTTATCCATTACATCCGTGTCGGCATTTTGCTCCAGCAGGAATTCCAAAACCTTAACACTTACATTTTCGATGGCGGCCAACAGGGGTGTTAGATTAAATTGATCGCGATAATTTAAGCCATATTTTCGTATTTTTTGTTCAACACTTTTTACATTATCATTGTTGTAGTCGGTATAATATTTTCTATTGATCGAATTTCGCTCGTATTCCGGATGTTCTGCTTTTTTGTATTTTAACCCTGCCAGCTTTGTAATACACCTGTTGTCGTTGTACAGTAAGGCATACATAAACACCAGGTCTTTATCTTTTTTGTTGTAATTATCCGGGTCTAAGGCTTTCTTTTTCAGTTCAACAATACTTTCGCGGGTTATGGGTTCCCAATCGGGTTTTTGAAGCGCAAGAATGGATTTTTTAATCTCATCGGCCTGCTCATTTTTCCCTTGCATCTCAAGCTTACGGGCTTCTTCTTTCCAATCGTCGAGCGATGAAACTTCAGCTTTGATGTTTACCTGCTCTTTGATTTCAACCAGATCGAGCAATGTTAATATATCATGCTTGCGCGAAGACTCGAGGATGTAAAGGTTTTTTATGGCCCGTGTAATGCCCACATACAGCGAATTGATATAGAATTTGTAAGCATCCAGCGACTTATCTGCTTTGTCCCTACCACGCGAAAAAGCGATATCTTCATTTTCGATGTCATTTTTTGAAATCCCCTGTGCAATCTGGTTAAACTCCCGGCTGTTGTTGCTAATAAAATTTATCAGGATGATGTTTTCATACTCAAGCCCTTTGGCTTCGTGAATAGAAAACAGCAAGGGGGTTTTAAAAATTTTCCGGGCCATTGCTTTCTCTTCCTGTGTCATCACCAGCAAGGCGAATTTGGTAGATCTCCCTGTATTGTCGTTGAGTTGTTTCCTTATTTTGCCCGAATCGATATAAAAATTTACAGTGCCCTTGTTTTCGGCCAACGAATCCACCAGAAAAGTACTCTCTTTATCGATAGAACCAAAACGGGCATTCTTTATCAACAATAATTTATTGGCAATGGTGGTAATGTCGATAGAATTCCGATAGTTGGTGCGCAATACATTAATAGTACTACCGGTAATATCGTGCTTATAAAACATGGTTTTAACGTTTGTCCACGAAAAGAAATTGGGATGGACAATTTGGTTGGAATCGCCGCAAAGAATAAAATTACCCTGGGTTTTTAACGATTTTAAAACATGATACAACTGGATGTTAGTAAAATCCTGTACTTCATCTATCACAATAAAATCATATTTTAACCTGCCATGTTGCAACCATTGATGCGAAATAACATTCAGGTCATAAAAATTATTTTCGCCTAAAAACTCCAGGTATTTTAAAAAGGCTTCATATACTTTTTCGCGTTCTTCGCCCAGGAAAATCGATTGTTTAATACCTAAACCCAAATAATCGTTCTTGCTTAAAAATGGTTTGGTGATGTCGAGCCCGGTAATCACGCCCCTGAATTCTTCAAAAAGCTTGTAGCCGTCTTTGATGCCAAACGACTGTTTGCGGGGCTGTAACCAAGCATTGAACCTTTTATAATCGAGTTCCTTTCCAGGAATTACTTTATGCGTTTCAAGATATTCTTTAAAACTCAAAAAATCGACATCCTGTTTTTCGTTGATGTAGTGATCGGCATAATATAGTTTCGATGAATTCTCTACCAGAAAAGGCGATAGGGTAACATACAATATGTCACCTTTGAGCAGTTTGATTTTCTCTAATGTCAACACCGTTTTGCCACTGCCCGCCGAACCTATGATAACCACCGGTGGCTTCACTGAAAAAATGTTTTGCTGCACCGAATCGAAGGAAATTACCTTGTTCAGCAAATGAAACCGGTTGGTGGCAGGGTTTACAAAGTTCAGGTCAACAATTTCACCTTCGGGAACTTGCTTTTCGCTTTTTAGTGCAACGAGCTTGGATTCGTCAATTTTTGCCCCACGCAGAAACCTCGATTTTTCGTATTCGTGCTTGTAAATTACTTCCAGCAGCAAGATATAGGATTGCTTGTTGAATTTGGCAAATTTAAAAAGCAGCCTATTTTCGTAATCCAGCTTCGCCCTGTAGTAGCCTTTGTTTGCCAATTTTTTAATTTCGGCCGAATCAAAATCATTGTTCTCAAGAAAGCCAACCGTTTTACTAAACTGCTTTTTTACCTTTGAACTATCGATATCGTTATAATAGAGAATATTCATTAGTTAGGATCAAATTAATACCATAATTATTGCAACGAATTGAGTGTGCAAGTTTAGCAAATACTATTAAAAAAATGAAGGCATCGGGTTAAATATTTTTTTATGGGATCGCTCTTGCACTGATATTAAGGGAAATGATTAAGGTTCAAAAAAAGCTGGACGATTGTCCATCTTTTAGTAGAAATTGGGGGAGGCAGAACCGATCACCTACTTAGCGCATGCCCGAGTTACCTCTGCTCCATGTGTAATCCTCCCCGGTCGTTAAGAATTTTTTGAGTTTTCAGATATTGGATAAGTTTAGATCCACCTTCCAAAGTTTTCAAATAGAGTTCTCTTTTCAAAGCTTCGGATTTATCTTCAAATTGCTCAATATGAACCAGTACAAAAGGTTTTCGATGGGCTGTTGATTTATTGCCACCTGAATTATGGCGAAGGATTCTTTTTTGGATGTTGGAAGTTGAGCCTTTGTACAATTTGTGATCCTTCAAGGAATAAAGCACGTAAACGAAGTACATATCATCAATCCTTTAAATTGAAAAAGCCGAACGAATGTCCGGCTTTTGTAGTAGCGGGGGCAGGATTCGAACCTACGACCTTCGGGTTATGAGCCCGACGAGCTACCTCTGCTCCACCCCGCAATATATTTTTTCTGTAAAGAACTCAACTTTGTTTAATAAAAATACTCTCCATCAAAACTCGAAGCCACGACCTGGCGTACGCCCGAACTACCTCTGCTCCACCCCGCAATATATTTTTTCTGTAAAGAACTCAACTTTGTTTAATAAAAATACGCTCCATCAAAACTCGAACCAACGACCTGGCGTACGCCCGAGCTACCTCTGCTCCACCCCGCAATATATTTTTTCTGTAAAGAACTCAACTTTGTTTAATAAAAATACGCTCCATCAAAACTCGAAGCCACGACCTGGCGTACGCCCGAGCTACCTCTGCTCCACCCCGCAATATATTTTTTCTGTAAAGAACTCAACTTTGTTTAATAAAAATACTCTCCATCAAAACTCGAAGCCACGACCTGGCGTACGCCCGAGCTACCTCTGCTCCACCCCGCAATATATTTTTTTCTATAAAGAACTTTGCCCGTTTTTAAAATGGGAGTGCAAAGATATAATTTGTTTCTTTGCAAACAAGAATTATTTAATTTTTTTTCATGGAACACAAAGCAGGATTTGTAAATATACTTGGAAACCCGAACGTTGGCAAATCAACATTGATGAATGCCCTTGTAGGTGAAAAGCTTTCGGCAATTACCAACAAGGCGCAAACCACCAGACACAGAATTCTTGGGATTTTAAGTAAACCTGAATACCAAATTGTATTTTCCGACACTCCGGGTATCGTTAAGCCTCACTACAAATTGCACGAATCCATGATGGGTGAAGTAAAAAGTGCGCTTGAAGATGCCGACATTCTGCTTTACGTGGTTGAATTTGGCGAAAGCACACCAGACGAAAGGGTAACAACTGCTATTAATAAAAGGGACATTCCAACTATCATTGCCCTGAATAAAATTGATACAGGAGCGCAGGATGATGTGATGTCGGCCATTTCGATATGGAAGAAACTTATTCCAACAGCATCAGTTTTACCAATTTCTGCATTGCACAAGTTTAACGTCGATCAGCTGTTAAATATGATATTGGAACTATTACCGGAACATCCGGCATATTTCCCTAAAGATGAATTGAGCGATAAAAACACGAGATTTTTTATTTCTGAGATTATTCGCGAAAAAATATTATTGCGCTACCGCAAAGAGGTGCCCTATTCAGTGGAAATTGTGGTTGACTCCTATAAAGAAGCTGAAACCATTGTGAGGATTACCGCAATGATATACGTGGCCCGTGAAACGCAAAAGATGATTATAATTGGCAAGAATGGACAAGCCATCAAACAAATGGGTACTGATGCAAGAAAAGACATCGAAAAATTCATTGGCAAAAAGGTTTACCTCGAGTTAAGTGTTAAGGTTGAAAAGGACTGGCGTGATAAAGAGCAGTCGCTGAAGAGGTTTGGATACCAGTTTTAGGGATGGTCATTCATGGTCATCCCGAAAAGTAGAAGATTTACAATTTTCATAACTTTTCGAGGATGTTCCGAATCCTCGGATTCGTGAATCCGGGACTCGAAAAACTAGGAAATCATAGATTTCCGGTTTTTCGGCATTGGTAGTCATTTGTGGTCATTGGTGGTCATTGGTGGTCATTGGTGGTCATTGGTAGTCATTAGTAGTTTTGGTGGCTTTTAATTACGGCGCAGCCAAATTACAATCAATGACAGCGAAGCTTAATGACAATCAATGACGGCGCAGCCAAATGACAGCGAAGCAAATTACAATCAATGACAGCGTAGCTAAATGACAATCAATAACAGCGCAGCTTTATCACAATCAATGACAGCGAAGCTTAATGACAATCAATGACGGCGACCACCTTCGCTAAAGCTACGGTGGTGGGGCAAGCCAAATGACATATCTTGAAAAGATAGAAAAAAGAATTTAGTCCGGTGCAAGTAAGTAAATACAACATTTAAAAAATCATGGGAAATATTTTAGCAATAGTTGGAAGACCAAATGTTGGCAAATCGACACTTTTTAACCGCTTGCTTGGCCAACGTCAAGCCATTGTTGAAGAAACCAGCGGTGTGACCCGCGACCGGCATTATGGCAAAAGCGACTGGAACGGTATCGAATTTTCAGTAATTGATACCGGTGGATATGTGCTTGGTTCTGACGATGTATTCGAAGACGAGATCAGGAAACAAGTTGAACTGGCCATAAGTGAAGCTGATGTAATCATGTTTGTTGTGGATGCTAAAGACGGACTTTCGGGCATGGATAGTGATGTGGCTGAAATTCTGCGTAAATCTAAAAAGAAGGTAGTCATTGCAGCCAACAAGGTTGACAGTAACAAGCAGATTAACGATACCGCCGAATTTTTCGCGATGGGGCTGGGACACATCTACGATATTTCGGCCATAAACGGAAGCGGAACCGGGGATTTACTGGATAAAGTAACTTCCTACTTCGAAAAACAACCCGAAGAAGAGGAAACTGAATTGCCCAAGTTTGCAGTTGTTGGCAGGCCAAATGTTGGTAAGTCATCTTTTATCAACGCCCTGTTAGGTATCGAACGAAACATTGTGACCGATGTAGCAGGAACAACACGCGATTCGATTGATACAAAATACAATAGTTTTGGTTTCGAGTTTTTGCTTGTTGATACCGCTGGAGTAAGAAAAAAAACAAAAGTATCAGAGAATATCGAATTTTATTCTGTGATGCGCTCAATCCGGGCTATCGAACACAGCGACGTTTGCCTACTGATTATTGATGCTACAGTGGGCTTCGAATCGCAGGACCTCAACATTTTGCACCTCGCCGAAAAAAACAGGAAGAGTATTATTATCATCGTAAATAAGTGGGATCTCATCGAGAAAGGTTCCAATACCCACCTGGAATTTGAATCTATCATCCGTACCAAAACAGCACCATTCACTGATTATGAAATTGTTTTCACTTCGGTAATCAACAAACAAAGGATTTTCAAAGCGTTGGAAGCTGCCAACCGGGCATTTCAAAACAGGAAAAGAAAAATTGCCACATCTGTCCTGAATGAAACCCTGCTCCCAATCATCGAAAACAATCCTCCGCCAATGTACAAGGGAAAAACCGTTACCATAAAATATATTACGCAACTGCCAACCAAATTTCCGGCATTTGTTTTCTTTTGCAACCTGCCTCAATACCTCAAAGACCCATACAAAAGGTTTGTCGAGAATAAACTGAGGAGTCACTTTGATTTCACTGGAATTCCGCTTCAGCTCTATTTCAGGAAAAAATAAGCTGCAATGGGCGATGGAGTTAGGATAGATAAATGGCTGTGGGCTGTGCGTGTTTTCAAAACCCGAAGCATGGCTTCTACAGCTTGCAGGGCCGGCAAGGTGAAGATTGATGACCAGGAAATAAAGCCTTCGAGGGATGCACATATTGGCGACGTAGTCAGGATCAGAATTAACCCTCATTTTACCAGGACTGTTAAAGTTAAAGAGCTTCTATCGAATCGTGTTGGCGCAAAACTGATTCCTAATTACACCGAGGATTTAACGCCTCAATCAGAATACGACAAACTGAAAAAATACAACGAACTAAACTGGGAGCGCCGCGACAGGGGAATTGGACGGCCCACCAAAAAAGAACGCCGCGACCTTGATAAGTTGAAGGAGTAGAAGGGAAAACAGGTATATGGTATGAGGGGGAAAGGTGTATAGGGTGTATAGGGTTAATAAGGCAGGATAGGGTTCATCTTGCAATTAAGCGTTTCATCATTGCCACATTTCATCATTTAAGCATTTCATCATTGCATCATTTCATCATTGCATCATTTCATCATTGCATCATTTAAGCATTTCATCATTTAAGCATTTCATCATTTCATCATTGCCACATTTAAGCATTCTCGCATTCACACATTCTCGCATTCACACATTCACACATTCACACATTCACACATTCACACATTCTTTCATAACTTTTCTACATTCCATTTTCCTTATTAACTTTGCGAAAAACTCAAATCTATGCTTACTAACAGACAACTTTTCTTTCAACACCTGGCACTGCCTTCCACCTCGCCATCCGGCATTGAAATTGAAAAGGCTGAAGGAATTTATTTATATGCAAGCAATGGGAAGCGTTACATCGATCTTGTTTCCGGTGTTTGTGTAAGCAATCTGGGCCATCGCCACCCGGCCATTGTAAATGCTGTTAAAGATCAGTTGGATAAATATATGCACCTGATGGTTTATGGTGAATACATCCAGTCGCCACAGGTAAAACTTGCCGGCAAACTTGCTGAGGTACTGCCTAAAAGTTTGAACTCTATTTATCTGGTAAATTCGGGCAGTGAAGCGATAGATGGAGCCTTGAAGCTGGCCAAAAGGTTTACGGGCAAGACTGAGATGATTGGATTTAAAAACGCCTACCACGGTGGAACCCATGGTGCTTTTAGTATGCTGGGCAGTGAAGAAATGAAATATGCCTATCGTCCACTGCTACCGGATATCAGGTTTCTGAAATTCAATTCTCTTGAAGATTTAGAGCAAATTACTGAACGAACAGCTTGTGTTTTGGTTGAGCCGGTGCAGGCTGAAGCGGGAGTTATACTTCCTGAAAATGGTTTTCTGAAAGCACTCCGCGAAAAGTGCAATGAAACGGGTGCTTTATTGATCTTTGATGAGATACAAGTAGGATTTGGCAGAACAGGAAAACTGTTTTGTTTTGAGCATTACAATGTTGTTCCTGATATTCTCTGCCTGGCCAAAGGTATGGGCGGTGGAATGCCCATAGGGGCATTTATGGCTGATAAGGAGATTATGCTTTCATTAACAAGTAAACCGCATCTTGGCCACATCACTACCTTCGGTGGACATCCGGTGAGTGCTGCCGGTGCTTTGGCAAACCTTGAAACGCTTATCGACAACAAAGAAATCATCGGGCAGGTAGAAGAAAAAGGAAAACGTTATGAAACCGCACTTAAAGATTTAAAGGCCATCAAACACATACGGCGCATTGGCCTACAAATTGCTATTGAATTGGAAAATCTTGAAACCACATCAAAAGTGATGAAAGCCCTGTTAGAAAACGGACTTGTTAGTGACCAGTTTTTGTTTATGCCCAATGCCTTCAGGATTGCCCCTCCCCTGATCATTACAAATGAAGAAATTGATTTGACGATTGAGTTGGTGAAAAAATCTTTAGAATAACTGTCAGACAGTTACCCGTTTATTAATTAAAAATACACCTGCAATTAACCATGGTTAACATAAGTTGATTAACAGAAACACACTGACAGTTTACTCAAACAATTTAATCCTATTATCAAATTGAACGAATGCAACTCACCAAGCGGATTCAAGTTTCTAAGGGAATTAAAATAAAGACTGACCTAAAATTAGCTCTTTTAATGAAGTGATTTCCTCCTCAACTGACGCTGTCAGGTGCTTTGCACTCTGACAGATCCTTGGATAAGTGACCTGTCAGCGTTCGCGCCTATGATCCTGACAGAGTCAGGCAATTGATACAAATTCTGCACAATATTTTGACATACATCTAAATAGTTTGTATCTTTGGGCTAAAACTGTCAGACAGTTTTCCATTAATTTGGTAGAAAGTCTTTCGGTTTAAACTTTGTCCTATTCATTTGTATTACAGGTAACTGTCTGACAGTTAAAAAATTCATGCCATGAAACATCTACTCTTTTACCTCGTATTTTTCCTGCTTGCCCCTACCCTTTTCGGGCAAGCCAGCATAACAAACGAAAATCAAAATGATGTACTGGTTTTTTCGTTTACAAATCCTATTTCAGGAATAAACCTGACTTCCACCGAACCAATAAGCATTGTCATCAAAAATGATGGTTATAATACGCAATCAAATATACCTTATGATGTGAGCTGGGATGATGGTTATTATTA
>Ga0075111_1000574_pt1 | contig 17139 bp, 16 predicted proteins | sample AntAceMetag02UKK_FD_69787 | JGI IMG/M metagenome (GOLD analysis project Ga0075111, IMG submission 69787) | Saline lake microbial communities from Ace Lake, Antarctica - Antarctic Ace Lake Metagenome 02UKK | ecosystem: Environmental > Aquatic > Non-marine Saline and Alkaline > Saline | place... | reverse complement strand
AAAGGTCTCTTTAACAAATTCAAAAAAAACAAAAAAACAAAATTGCGTTCCTTTGAAATAAATATATTTCTAAAAAAACCGTTTTCAACTGAATCCATTTTGGAAAAAATTATTAAAAAAGATATTGCACAAATGAACTTAGCAAAAATGCCATACCCTAGGATACAACATCAAAATGCACAAATACCATTAGGCTTAGATAACCAAATTTTGCTAAAAACAAACAGTAACAACGAAGAAGTACCCTTTCACCTTTTAATGGATGATGAAGGAAATTCTCTAGACGATGATTTTTCATTTGGGATTGTGGTGAACTTAAACTAATGGAAAACCTAGAAGCACTCAGGCACAGCACTTCCCATGTCATGGCACAAGCGGTACTTAGACTCTATCCAAATGCAAAACTAGGAATAGGTCCTTCAATTGAAACCGGCTTCTACTACGATTTCGATTTAGGAAAAACCTTAGCGCCTGAAGATCTAAAACGTATCGAAAAAGAAATGATAAATATTATCAAGAAAAGATATCCAATTGAACGAGTAGTCTATTCAAAAGCTGAGGCCACTAGCCTATTAAAAGAACAAAAACAAAACTATAAGCTAGAGTTATTAGAAAACATTCCAGAAGATGAAGAGATCACATTCTTCAAACAAGATGACTTTATCGATTTATGTCGTGGCCCTCACCTTGAACATACTGGGAAAATTAAAGCATTTAAACTACAAAAAACGTCCGGCGCCTATTGGAAAGGCAGCGAAAAAAACCCAATGCTTCAACGCATTTATGGCACTGCATTTCCAACAAAAGAAGAGCTTAAGGACTACTTATCCTTTCTTGAAGAAGCTGAACGCAGAGATCATAGAAAACTAGGAAAAGAATTGGATCTATTTAGTATCCAGGAAAAATCTGGACCAGGACTGGTTTATTGGCATCCAAAAGGTGCAAGAATTAGGCACATTCTGGAAACATTCTGGAAAGAAGAACATTTTAAAAACGGCTACGATCTGATAAACACACCACATATTGGACAACGTTGGCTATGGGATACTTCTGGGCATTTAGACTTCTATAATGAAAATATGTTTTCACCAATGGATGTCGATGGTAATGAATACTTCGTTAAACCAATGAACTGTCCGTTCCATATTTTAATATATAAATCGAAGATGTACTCTTACAGAGACTTACCCCTTAGATGGGCAGAACTTGGAACCGTATACCGATATGAACGATCGGGCGTACTACATGGGCTACTTCGCGTAAGAGGATTTACCCAAGATGATGCGCACATAGTATGTACCCCAGAGCAAGTAGATACAGAAATCCATAAAGTAATTGAATTCTCAACTTTTATGTGGAAAACATTAGGGTTTTCAGATCTTACATTCTATCTATCAACTCGACCCGAAAAATATGTGGGTGAAGTTTCCCATTGGGAACACGCAGAAAAAGCACTCCGAGAGGCATTGGAACAACAAAAAATCAATTACAAAATAGATGAAGGCGGCGGTGCTTTCTACGGACCAAAAATTGACATTAAAATAACTGATGCTCTAGGTCGTGAATGGCAAATGTCAACAATACAGTTTGACTTCAACTTACCTGAAAGGTTTGACATGACCTACATTGGTGCCGATGGGGCAAAGCATAGGCCATTCATGATACACCGAGCCTTACTTGGTTCCTTAGAACGATTTTTTGGAGTGTTAATTGAACACTATGCAGGAAGATTTCCTTTTTGGTTGGCCCCTGTTCAATACAAGGTCCTTCTAATTAATAATAATGAAAAAACAGTTGAGTATGCAAAAACATTACATAATACGCTGCAAATCAATTCATTTAGAGGAATTTTAGATGATCGGAATGAAAAACTAGGATTAAAAATAAGAGAAGCGCAACTTGAAAAAGTTTCATATATGATTATCATAGGAGATAAGGAAGCTGAAGAGAATATCATTGCTATACGTAAAAGCGGGGAAAAAGATACAAGGCAAACTACCCCAGTTGATTTAATGCAAAAGTTTAAGAAATTAGACATGGAAAAAGCGTGATTGACAGTATAGTATAGGAAAGGTATAATTTTTAAGCAATTTTTGGAGGTGTTATAATAGTAAAACAATTACCTAAAAACAAACAGATTAGAGCAAACGAAGTACGACTAGTTAGAGATGATACGAAAGAACAGGAAGTAATTCCAATATCAGAAGCGCTGAAAATAGCAGAAGAAGAAGATTTAGACTTAGTAGCAATATCACCCAATGCTAAGCCTCCTGTATGTAGGATCATGGATTATAGTCAGTACTTATATACACAGAGAAAAAAAGAAAAACAAGTTAAAAAAAATAGTAAAGCAAACGTAACCAAAGAATTGAAGATGAGCCCAAAAATCAGTGAACATGATTACCAGGTTCGTTATCGTGCAGCGGTTAAATTTATAACTAAAGGATATAAGGTTAAGGTAGCAATCTTTTTCAGAGGACGTGAAATAACACATAAAGAATTAGGTGTTGATATATTAAACAGATTTAAAGAAGAAATAAAAGATATAGCAACTGTCGATAATGGACCGACTTTTAGTGGCCCATTTGCTTCAATGATGCTATCGCCAATTAAAAAAAGTTAGTAGGAGAAGAAATAATGCCAAAGATGAAAACCCGGAAAGCAGTATCAAAAAGATTTAGATTATCCGGTACTAAAAAGTTAATACACGGTAAAGTAAATATGTCACATTTACTAGAACATGAAAGTTCAAGAGTAAAAAGACAGCGAAGAGGCGGTAGCGTAATCGCAAAAGAAAATGAAACTAGAATAAAGAAGATGTTGTTAACATAAGGAGCATAAAAAATGGTAAGAGTTAAAAGAGGAAATGTAAGAGTTAAAAGACGTAAGAAGATACTAAAACTTGCAAAAGGGTTTTATGGTTCACTACACCGTCTATATAGACCAGCTAAACAAGCGGTCACACAAGCGTTAACTAATTCATTTAGAGGTCGTCGTGAAAAGAAAAGAAATTTCAGAGTACTTTGGATTGCTAGAATTAATGCAGCATGCCGTAGTAATAACACAACTTACAGCAAGTTCATTAATGACTTAAAGAAAAAAAATGTTGTAATGAATCGAAAAATGCTTGCAGAAATGGCAATTTTTGATGGAGATTCATTTTCAAAAGTCGTTGAATTCGTTAAATAATAAATCAAGAGGAGAACATAAATGATTGAAATGCAGTTAGGGGGACTTGGATTTGATCCAAGAAATATGTCGCCAATTATTCTACTTAGAGATACAGATGAACGTAATTTTTTACCAATCTGGATCGGAATGTTTGAAGCTGCTGCAATTGCAATGGAACTCCAGGAATTTAAGCCACCAAGACCAATGACTCATGATTTACTAGTTGGAATAATAGACATCCTTGGTGCAGAAGTTGATCGTATTATCATTACAGAGATCAAAGAAGACACCTTTTATTCAAGCATCGAACTTCTTGTTGCTAAAGGAAGTGCACCTGAAGAACCAGGAGAAGATGACATTAAAAAAATCATCAAAGAAGATGTCGAATATGAAGTAGAAATTATAAGACTTGATGCTCGCCCATCAGATGCAATTGCAATAGCAGTTAGAACTGATGCACCTATTTATGTAAGTGAGCAGGTAATGTATAAAGCAAAAATGGTTAATGCAGAAAAAGACCAGGAAGAAACTCAAAAATTTAAAGATTTTATCGAAAACATAAATCCTGATGATTTTGCTAAGTACTATAAAAACAATAGCTAAGCAATAGAACTATCGTTAGTTATTATAATCGTTTATAATCATACTTATGGATGAAGCAAATAACCAAGGCGCTGAAAAAAGAGACTTTTATCGTATAAAGTATCCAGAAGCAGAACAACCTACCCTGCATATCGGCAAAAGTTCATTTCAAATTATAGACCTTTCGGAACAAGGAATAAGATTTCAAATTACTGAAAACACGCCGTTTCAGATAAATAAAACAGTTAAAGTCAGTATTCAGATAAAAAAAGGAGAAAAACTAACACTTCGTGGTTATCTTCAGTTTGATACAAGCACGAACGTCCTATTACTGATCAGTACTGAGTACCAACAACTATATAATAAAGCTCATGAACAAAACGATTTACGCAATTCCGTTATCGAAATTAATGATGTAATCTTTGATATAATCTCGACAGCTAATGATAAAATAAGTATAAAGGACCAAAAGCACTACTTATTAAAATCCATTCAGAATATTAGTGCACAGATAAAATTCGCAGATGATGACACAATCGATATTAAAGGACAGTTTATTCGATCAGATGGGATCGAATCTATTATGTTGCTGTCCCTTAGCATTCCGTTCCAAAAAGTCTTTGCGGAACAATTAAAGCTAAAAAATAAGTACGCTGGATATTTAAAATAACTAAATCACATCTAACTGACTACCTAATAGAGTTAGGAGAACCCGCTCTTTTTTTGATAGGGTTAATATTTTCATCATAAATACAGAATCGACAGCGCTTTTATCCAAAAACTCAAAACCACAATGATAAATGCCAGAAGTCCCGAGTGATTTTATCCATCGGCATATAATCTCGAGTGATATAGATGTCTTCGACATGTATTTGTAAGGCAAATCGATGGTAGCAGTCATCTTTGTTCCAATTTCAATTTTGTTTTTTGTTTCAACTTTCATTCCACCCGCACTAATATCTGCAATACGACCATGGAAGTTATTATCTAAGTTAACAACATCATAGTGTTCAAATTTATTATTTTTCTGGTTAAACCGTTCGTTCTCTCTTCTATCTTTTGTCATTTAACATCCTCTCTTTCTATACATTATATTAACAAATTTTCCCAACTAATTGAATCCATTCTTTATTCTATTGGCTTTTAAATACATTTTTCAACCTATCAGCCCATTCAGAGCCTAAAGCTTCAACACCTTTTGCATGACTTTTAGCATCTAAATCTGTAACAGTGAAAACCCAAGCATCACCACTTAACCAAACACTAAGGCCATCAATCTCATTCATAATTAATGATTGCAGAACACCCTCTTCCACTAGGCGGTTCAATCGTTTCACAATAATAACTGCTCGATAATAAGGTTCTAAAATATCCTTAGAACTTATATCATGCAAACGCATTATTTCTTGATTATTAATATATATAGCAGCCACTTTTTTATTATTTTTTATTAATAGTTTGGCTTGGATATCAAATTCTGGCATTTGACTCTTCGGTGTCTTTACTGACCAATTTTTTACTGCTCTTCCTACTGATATCATTTTCTCATCTTCTCTTATTACATTCATAGTAGCAGTTAATCTTTTCTCTTTTATATTGTGGGCAGGACTATAATGTCGTATTGATAAGAATAGAATCACTACTATTAAAACCATAATCATGAATATCGACTTTTTGCCCATTTTCTTTTTTTCAGAATTTTGACGTTTCAATGCATAAATAAAATCTAAAAAGCGATTCTGGAAACGATTAAATTCCTTTTGGAACAAGGGCTGTTGATTAAATGTTCCAAATGTTAAATTTTGAAGAAAAGTGCCAAGCAAGTAGATCCCAAATAATAAAGAAATGAGCGAACTCAGAAAATAACCAACACCAAAATAGCTTACCCCGCGGCTTAAAAAAAGAAGAGTAAATATAGTATTACTCGAAACAAAAACAATAGAGAGAAGTAATGCTTGTTTTCTTGCATCAAAATACAAGAGCACAAGTAATACAATTAATACAAAGCCATTACAAAATGCGCCAAGTGCTACTATCCGAAAAATATCAGTTAATAATAAAGGGAAATTTAAAAAAGCAAATAAATTTTTAGCAACTACAACAAGTGTAACTGTAATAATTAATTGAATTTCCATGGTAACCAATAGTTTTGAAAAGATAACATCCTTTAAATTTCTTGCAGCATCCGTTATTTGCTGGAATGTGCCATTACCTGTTATAAGTCCGTAGTATTTTTTATAGACATCATAAAACGATGTTTCAAAGGAAACAGTAAAGAGAACCATCGTGGGGATTATCGTCAGAAATGCGAAGAAAACCGCATTATCATATAAGGGTGCAAATTTGTAAGTTTTATAAACATTAATCCCAATTGGACTGAACCAAATAATAATGTCATCAATCCATAAACCGAGAGTATAGAATAAGCCAATAAAAAACAAACTAGGTACTTTTTTAAAATATGATACAAAGTCATATTCATCTTTTTTTCGACTTGGAAATATGGATACAAAACTAAAGAGCAAAATTCCATACAAGGTAAGCATTCCAAGTAAATACGCTAATAAAAAGTTTGTTGCATCCTGGTAAGCTGGGAAGGGAATCGGAAAGTTAATTAGGACAATAGCCGTCACCACTGACACAATACTTCCAGCAATATAAGCCCTCGCAATAATTCGATAGTTTTTTATTGCACTTAAATAGACCATAATAATCCAAATTAAGCTAATCACAACTAGAAGAGAAACCGCACAAAACTTATAGTAGAGCGGTAATGCCTTCCCCCAATAGTACAGAATCGATACAAAAAAAGTACTAGCCAGTACTATTCGGCATAAGCCGTTATGTGATGCACTAATATATGAATAGGACTTTGAGTACAACTTATCCGATACATACCTAACGATAAGTATTTGCCAAGGTGCAGTTAATAATTGGGAAAAAACAAAGCTGTAAATTATTGTCCCCATAAACAGCTCTTTTTGGTTGATATCCTGGAAAAGATTTGTTGCAAAAAATAACAAGACATTAAGCGTAATAATAGTCGTAATCCAAGGACCCACTGACACTAGAGTTGAAAAAACGTAAGATCGTATGGTTTTGACAACGCCATCATCCTCATTAAATAATTTCTTTAGCTCAAACCCTATTCCGGCCATGATGATTCCTTTATATGATCAGAGTAAATGTCATAGTATTTTTTAATAAGATCCGATTGCTTGTAGTACTTCAAAACTCGTTTTTTTCCACTCTCCCCCATTTTTTTCCGTAAAGGCTCATCCTCTAAAAGTTTTATAATGGCTTCCGATGTTTCCTTTGGCGATACCGGTGGGACAATAAGTCCAGACGGGCCAAAAGTATCACCAGCTGTACCGTTCAGCATTTCATAACAGGCCCCAACATCAGTCGAAACAAACGGAATTTTAAAAGCATTTCCTTCCAATATAACAAGCGGCTGACCTTCCGATATAGAGGTGAGCAATAGTATATCGATGATCGGCAAATACTCTTTTATATCAACACGACCAGTAAACACAACCTCCTGCTCTAAACCTAAATCTGATACTAATTCCGTGCATTCCTTATAATAATTCTTATCCTCATCGTATGGCCCTATTAGGTAGAGCTTCGTATTCTTAATTTTTTTCTTAACCAATAGAAACGATCGAATCATGGTCTTTACATCTTTTATGGGAACAATTCGCAGTATAGCGCCCAAATTTAGTGTGGTATGTTTTCTTGCTTTTACATCAATATCTTTTAAATTTAATCCATTTGGAATAACATGCGTATCCTCAGGTCGAGAGCCAAGACTTAATTGAATATCGCGACTCCTACCAAAGAGCGACATCACCTTTGAGGAAACATCATATGCCCCAGATGCAATAAAATAAAAGAAATTGATCCACATTTTCTTATATATACCTTGTACCCAATCTGCTTTTAGAATATCTTCTTCTCTTTCCCGTGCGTATATTCCATGTTCAGTAAGAATAAAGGGTTTATTATATTTTCGAGTTGCAATAAGTCCGAGTAAGCCAGGATAGCCAGTTGAAACAGCATGATACAAATCGGCCTCCGGTAATTGACTTTGCATAACAGTTAAAAAGAATAGAAACATTGATCGTATCGTCCAAAAGAACTGATTGAATCCCTCCTCCGGACAGATTTCATTATAGTATGCCAATAGTAAGTTCCAAAACAATCGACTATGCAAAAACTCAATTGGATTTCCAAGCTTTTTCTCGTTACAAATACTATCTGTTACCATCTCCCAATCGGTACTCTGATCAAAGCGAATAAATTTCTTTAGGTTATTAATTTCATCTACCGATAGTTTGGGTTCCCTCTTCTTTGGATGCGGATTCAAGTCTTTGTATCCTTGCAAATAAATGGTTCGAACCTCCGTCACATTTTTGGGGAGTTCATATTTATACTCTTTATCCTCATGTTTGGATGGCATAATTGATAGAACAATAAACTCAACTTCCGGCATTTCTTCTATTAACTGTGACACCCACTTAGAAACACCCCCGAAAACATATGGATAAGAACCTTCTGCTAATATGCAAATTTTCATGATTGATCCATTCCCCAATATTTATATATTTCTAAATGCTCTTCTGGAATATCAATTCCACTAGACGAAATCTTGGCTACGATCTTCTTCACTTCTGCTGGCAAGTTTTGCTTATACAATAAGCCCATTAACTCAGTATATGCCTCATATCGATCTGGATAGCTAGAGATAAGAGTATTGAACACCTCATGAGCTAAATCGAACTGACAAAGCTTTCTAGCTGCGATGCCTTTATTTAGTTCCAAATGGTAACTAATAATTCCAACATCTTCTAAGTCTTCAATAATATTCAGATATTTTGTTAAATAACAGTTCTTAACATCCACGTCCAATAATCCTGAATCGATATAGTCCATCATAATAGTTGCCTTTTTATTAAGTTGATCTATCGGATTGTATTTCTTGCTTTTTTTGCTATACTTCCGAATTTTCTTATTAAAATCGCTATCCAGTGTATTTAGCATTGCCGCTGCATAGTGAACCACTTCCGGATCACTGTCATGTAAAGCTTGCTTCAAAATTTTAACTTTTGCAGGAATATCATCCGTATCGAAATTAATCACCGCATCTTTTTTCTTGCTTGAGTTGGAGTATCTAAGTTTGTCACTCACGCTCATGGTATTGATCTCATCTACAATATTGATATCTTTTAAAATTCCTAAGTTATCGATATAGGAAATATGATCCTCATACTCATCCATCATATCGCCTGTTCCTTTGTAATTCTCAAATATTTTGATACAAAAACCAATGATAAGACCCAGTCCTGGTAAAAAAAGACATAAGCTATTAATAAAATATTTTTTCTTTTCAAAGCTACTCGTTATAAAATAACTGCACAGAACGATAAGCAGATGGATTTCAATAAGTTGATTTAATGAATAGTAGTGATTATAAACTGTGTTTATTAAAACAAAACTATCGATTGCGGCAAGTATAAGCAATATAAATTGATGAAGAATAGTCATAACATAATTCATATGCCCAATTTAAAGATTTTATAAACGTTTTTATGCATTTTTTTGGGGGATTATTTTAGAGCTATTTCAACTGATTCTTGTTCGCCTTGTATCAGATACAATGAATACTCGCTATTAGATTCAATTAATTCAAATTTCCCGCCATTCACAGTCTGAACTTTTTTATCTATTAGCTTTAAATAATGGTAAACCGGAAACACTGCCATATCATACTGAACACGAATAATATCATTAACTTTCTTAGAATACACTTTCAAGTTTTCAAGATTTTTTATGATGTCATATCCTTCAATATTTGTCATGGGTCTTAAAAACGGGAAGTACTCATGGGTTTCAGCAATGATCGTCTCAAATTCTTTTGCCAATTCCTTCCAGGTTTTATCACCTGATCGATTAGGATCCAATACATCATCCGGATGGATAAAATGGTTAAATATCCCATAGCTTGCAATACCGTTATATATCGCCCACATCTCAGCTGAACTATAGTGATATCCAGCACTAATTCGTGGCAAATTATAAACACCCTTTAAAACTGGATCCGGCCCAAATTCTTGGTACTCAACACCCTTTTCTGGATTTCCTGTATATATACCAGCAATTATTTTCAAGTCTTTAAAAACACTGGCGACTGCCAATTTCCCTTCCGTTGATATAATATTGGAAGGTGGCACATAGCTGTATATGGGAATATCCCCATATATATTTTGCATTTCATCTCGAACTTTTATCAAGGATTTTTCCATTGTCGATTGAGATTCCCATTCAGAATATCCATAGTCCCCGAAAAACATTTGGCCTCTCAAAACAAGTGAATTGTGGTTATAACCATGGATACCAATTTCACCATTTATTTCAGCTAACTTTCTGCCAAAATAGATCAAATCATTTATGTCTGATTTGTTTAAATCCGGTACTGGTAAACGGGTAAACAAATTATACACCCCAATGAGTAGCCCCGTATATTTCACATTATATTTTGCTCCAATATTATGGATCGTTGACCACCAAATATTTTTAAAAAATGTACTATTATCCATTCCATATTCATTAAATATAATGGGGTCTTTCCCTCTTTTAATTGGCGATGGAAAGTCATCAATATCCAATAACTTTCCATTAAAGATAGTCGTAAGAAAATAATCTGATTTATAACCTAAAATCTGCAATAAAACACCTCGATTCAGCTTATCTTCCAACATGGAGGAATTCACGAATATAACAACGCCTTTACCATAAGAATTTGACCATATCAGGGGCACAGAATCAGCGGTAGATGCCAAAACCTCCACTTGCTTTTCTAATCGAACATCAAGTAATGAGTGAGTGATTAGCCGTGAGTTTATTTTAGTATCATTTAATCCTGGAAATAGTTTCTGATTTAAGTCAAATCCATACAAATTGCGATTTAAGTAGCCATTATTCTCTTTAATACCAATAAACGAATTATAGTCTGGGAAATATCCTCTCACTAAAAATATTACACGACCGCCATTTTGAACATATTGCTTAATTCGCGTTAGTAATGTGCGATCAATTTTATGAATAGATTCCGTCGCAAATATGATTGATTTATATATATTAAACTGATCAACATGCCATTTATTCTCGATATTAATTTTATCGTAATTAATTTTAGCCATGCGAAAACTGTGCGTTGCATTAGAATAAACTGCCCGGGAACCTTCATCTGCATCTGAATACAATAGCAAGTAACGATCACTTTCATTGAGTATTTTCTGTGAATGTTCTGTCGAACTTTGGGCCACATAATTCTGCTGACTTACCTTAAATAAAGTCTGAGCCGGAACCAATCGAAAAAATTGCGTCGCCAAGGCCGTAATAATTAAAATGAGTATAATCCCTGATAATTTTAAGAAGTACTTCATTTTGCTAACTTAATTTTATTTTCAAAATTCGCTAAAAGCCTTTCTTCCAAATCAGCCTTTGCACTATGGGGAGATACCGGAAAAAGAAAGTGTAATTGCTTGGATTTATCATCAAAAGACACAACATCAACTTCACGTAATGATCCATTCAAACTTTCATTAATTTTATTAACTGTTAAAGATTGTGTTGTAAAGCTTAAAAGAATATATTCTAAGCCATATTTCGATTGGCGCTTCTTCTCCTCTGCTAAACGCTTTGTGAATCGATCGTATTTCATAATTCGAGTATTCTGGTAATAAAACTTGGTCTTCTCTGAACTTTCAATCGAAAGTGCCCGTACTAGTGACTTTGTTGTCCAATCCACAATTATTTTAAACAAGTTAAAAGTATAGTCCGTAATAATCTCGAAGTCACAATCCTCTATATTTATAACCCCAATAATTTCATCATTCTGAATGAGCGGTGCTATAAAAACTGGGTCAGTATTATTATCAGCCTGTCGATGTGCGGCTTTTTTAGATTTCACTACTTCACTGAATACTCGACTATCACTTACCTTAATTGAATTTGGCAGAGCTGAATCCGAGCCGAAACGAACTTTTAATCGTAAATATGACTGGTACTCATTACTCATATAAATAGAAACACGTTTTGCCTTCAAATATTTAACAAGTACGCCCATAACTTCGGTATATATTTCCTCTGAATCGATAGATTCCAATGACGACGCCATTTCATAGAGAGCGAGGATACTCTCCTCCGTACCGATAATTTGCTTTTTTAATTCATTCTTAACTAATAATGTTTTTTTATAGTTTTGTCGCAAGCGATCATAATTTCGCTGTAATTGATTTAGATTATGACGCAGATCCTGTATTTTCTGAACAATCGTATCTTTATAATACCCGAGAATAACAGCCGATAGATAAAACATCAGGATATATTTGTAATAGGAAAATTCAATAAACAACAATAATAAATCACGCCCAAGTAGCGTATATGCTAGAAGATATAAGCAGGATGCGATTGTGGCACAAAATCCGCCAAAATAACTTCCGTATCTTATCCCCACGAAGATACACAAAATCAAAAATGGATGAACATTCATCTCTAAAAATTGTGCCTGTTGTGGATTAAATAGAAAAAAGAAAGCAAATATTATGGCATTTAATGCAAAAGTTTCTAAAAAAATCTGAATGTTTCGTCTCATAATGAATACTTCCACCCTATCCTCAGAATTAATTTATTATTTTCCGGTAATATGGACCACATATCCCATACGCTTTGGAAGAGCGTATTTCCAATAGAAATATTAACTTGGCTGTTCTCGTCCACATTGTAATTGATACCGATATTATAAATATATCCACGATACTGGTTTACTTTTCTCATTCCAATCAGGTACCGCAGCTTAAATTCTTTAAGGTCATAGGTATCAGCAAAACTGATAAAATAGTTAGGATCGTTGGCAATCTCGTAGTGATAGTTTATATAGAGCTCTTCTACATAATTTTTTGTATAGTAAAAAGACGATGAACGATTTATGAAATCGCTATTCAGATAGTAAACGTATTCATTTTCACCTTCTGGAATAACAAGTCTCCCTGAAATAAACTGTAAATGTTGTCGGTCATATATCCCCAGATTCACTTTAAAGCGATCTTTAGCTAAACCATAAACAAAAATGTCTTTATACTTATCATCAGCAAGTTGGACAGAACCGTTCAGGTCAGCGTATACATTGAGATAGTAGTAATCATTCATTCGTCCCGGGATAAAGTATACGCCATGCTCCCACCCGTCCATATCGTAAGATACTTCGTAGGTATTATCGCTAAAATAGCTAAGCTTTTTTGAGTACGTCGATTCTCGTGGCACATAGTAGGTTCTTGACCTTAAAGTCAGTTTACCGAATTTCATATTGGTATACAGCGTATCGATCGGCGTAAATTCTTGGATATTTAGTTTGTTTTGATATTCGATAATGCGATCACGATATGCCAAATCATCAAAAAGAAAAACACTATTCAGTTCCTTAAGAGGCGGATAGGCATACTTCAAAAAACCACCAAACTGATTCCCCTCTTTAATCGTCTTTTTAAACCCGACGCTTACCTCACTTGTTCCCAATTCCACATAAGTAGAATTCACAAAATATGGATCGTTTTCAGAATATCCTACTGTCAGCTTATTTTTAATTTCTAGCAGATTCTGCTTCTGCACTAAGACATTCTTCAAGTACAAGTCATAGAAATATCCGCTCGGTGTATTCGCCAAGATCACTGAATCTAAAACGGTATTACTTTCAAGCGTAAAACTAACGGTTAGCAAGACCGTAAGAACAAAACTAATCAATATTGTGTTAAATCTACTCACTTCTTCCCCATATAATATTTATTGTCTTATATATCCTTATGCCCAACTATATTTTTTTTATGCATAAAATGTGAGTAATTTTGAATTAAATTTAACTACAGAAAGTTAAGGCTAAGTATTAGGGTTATATTCAGTTAAATACGTATAAGAATCGATTATACTTGCAATGAAACTATTATCGACAGGGAATTCCTCATTAAAATGGAATCCGCTGTCATAGCCCTTCCCTTCTTCACTCTTTCGCGACCAAGAACAAACCACATGCAAATAAACGCTACGATGAGATAACAACTCCGAATCAGACAGATCAATCCGCAAACAAACTGCCTCCCCAAACGTCTTCGGCTCATTCGACATCAACTTCAAGCCACCATCACTGATATCAAGCAGATAACCAAAAACACTATCATCCGCACAATTCAACAACCTTAAATAAATAAAAACATTATTCCGCTCATATTCTCTATTATGTAAGTTCATACCTACTATACTAATTTTTATTTAGAATATGTCAATTAGTTAGGTGGATTGCTGGTGGATGTGTCTTAATAGATGGGATTCGCATGAGAGAAATACTGTACAAGTTAAAGACCATATCGAAAGTAATAATTATTACTAACAAAGGTGTTAAAAACTAACTCTTAAAATTTCTTCTAAAGAGCCTTTTAAAGATCTGTCTTTTATAAATCGATAGACTCCGCGTTTCATCCATTCTACTTTTTCCTCACTTTGCCATTTTTTGAGCAATTTTGAGCTCATTCCTTGTGAAGACTTAGCTTCTCCTAAATCTGCCCAGTCTCTTAAATCCTTTGGTGTTACGTATCCATGATGATGCTCAAGTCGTATCTTTTTTACTGATATATAAAGGTCAAGTTCTTCCGCAGGCGATAATTGTTTTGAATCTTTCCCTTCACCAAGTAAAACTGAAACCCAACGCCGTAAATGAATCTCATTTTTATCTCGCCAATAAAAGATTGGGCCATAAGCATCATCTAAAACCTCGTTTGCTAGTGTTAAATATTCGCCCTCTAGATATTTAGAAATACTGTCCTTTGATTGACCTCTCCATAGAACAAGAGCATTAGCAATCAAAGCTTTGTTCTCATCTGGATATTTTTCTTTTAAACGTTTTAACAACTTAATTTTTACTACACTACTTGAACCACCAAAAAGATTTAAGCGCCAACGATTATAGCGACCACCTTTTTCAATTACTACATTTGGTTGTTTTTTCCCTTGTTTTAATGCCTCAGAATAGATAACATTTTTTCCCATACCAAGCTCATCAACATACCCAGATAACCGAAGTGATTCCATAAGAGCTCTGTTTATAGTGTTATGTGCGCTAGAAAACCACTTATTTGCATAAAATATAGATTCATTTAAGCAAAGGTTGGAAATCGATAGTTTATCGGGAAATATTTCTAGAATAATATCCCCATCTGATTCGAAATAAGCTGCATGTGCTATTGCATTTGCAATTGATTCTTTTAAAGCCCTATTAGAATAGGGTTCTTTTTTAAGATTGAGTTGTTTTGCAGACCAAGACTGAATATTATCAATAAAATCATCATGAAGAATATCGTACAACCCTTGATAGGTATCATTCTTGATAGGTTTTTTATTTTTGTCAAAATAGACAACACGAAACTTACAACTACCAAATAGAATTCTAACTACGTTTTTATTTGCTATACCCAAAATAGAAAGAATCTTTTCTGGTTCATATTGATCTAAATCTTTATATATGTCATTGGTTCTTTTTATTGAGACAACTTTTGCATATTTTTTAACCAACTCACTGTTATATCCTTTTTTGTATATCTGAGCTGAATAATCAGTTAGACCTGGCAACGTAACTGTTAAGCCTATTATTTCTTCTGCTGACATTTCTGCGATAGTTGTGCCAGCAGCTTTATATGGTTTCTCATTCCAATAGGTCACTACACCAGGATTCTTAATAGATATAATTATAAACCAGTTATTATTTAGTTCATGACAAGTTACAGATAAAACAACTTGGAATGGATTGAGATAATTATTTATGTGGTTAGAAATCTGTTCTGCAGTTTGTATTGCCCATAATTCTTCATTTGAACAAATTTGACCTTCATCATTTATACCAACACATAACCAACATTTATTCTCAAGATTCTTGTTTGCAAGGGCGCTTATCTTTTTCCCATTTTCTTGTTTCCAACTAGATTTAAGTTCTAAATTGTCATGTTTATGTTCAAGCAAACTGCCTTCATTTAATTTAGAAATTATATCTTCTTTTATTTTAATCATATTTCGATAGTACTCTACAATAGAATTAGATACAAGTTGGTTATTAAATGCAAAGGAATCAAGCAGGAAGCTAGTCTTCGTTTTATGCACCATATTTGAATCAGACTTGTATTAACAGCTTTCTAGTACTTATTAAAAGAATACACACCCTGAGTTCTCGTGAGCGGAATAGAGAAACCCCTCCGTCTAATTTCGCATAGGAAAATTACCCAGAGAACGTATAACGAAATAAAACTCTATCTATAAGAGTCATCTTTTCTGACAGCTGTTGTTCACCTAAGAATTCACCTGATTCTGTTTTTTCATAAAATTTGGGGCCACGTGTGCAGTCACCATCAAAATATGCCAAAATTAATGATTCAGGAATAAAGTCTGTTTTAGGAATATCTCCCGTATCAAACACATGATGGTTGGCTACTAATGTTCTAAGAAAAAAGAACTGCTTATCAGTTAATCCTAAGTCGTCTCGGAATTTATCAATTTCCTTAAGGCTATACTGAACATGATTTCGTGTTGAATCTTCAATTTTGCGAGCTATTGGTTTCCCAATATCGTGAAGAAGTGCAGCTAAACACATGAGCCGCCATTTCTTCTGGCCATCAATATCTTCATGCATTATTACCTGCAACGTCCCATAGTTTCTTAGTTTCAACGAATTACTTAATGCTAAAGTCATAACTTTTTGTAGCATCGCAGTAGAATGACCTAAGCAATTCCATTTATGCCATTTTTTGGGTGACTCGGACCTTAAATCTTTAATCATATCAGATATACGATCGAAATTTGCAAAACTCAACAAGCGATGAATGTTCTTTATTGATGCTATTTTGTGTCTCATATGTATTTATCGAATCGGTTTTGAATAAGTTTCACTTAATTTGAGTATATCCATTTGGGCTTCTCTGCTTGGAGATTTGGTGATCCTAGGAAGTTATTCTACGTTTAACTTATCTATTTGGTTTTGAAGATTAGTCTTTTTCGTTTCCAGTTTTTTAACATTTGTCGCTAAGTTATCTCGCTCTTTTCCAGCTATTACTCGCATAGTCTGTTGACGTAGTGTTTGTTGTACGAAAACACTTGAATTTGGAAACGACCCGACACATGGATTTGATATCTGATTTAAGATGAGATTATTATAGGATTGATTCGCTGATTCCCAGCGCTGACTCATGCGGGGAATCTCTTTATTTACTCTTTCTAAAGTGATATTAAGCCTTTCTAATATACTAGCCGTGCTAAAGTATGCAAAAAAGATTGGAAGCGATTTACGAT
>Ga0075111_1000571_pt1 | contig 17195 bp, 16 predicted proteins | sample AntAceMetag02UKK_FD_69787 | JGI IMG/M metagenome (GOLD analysis project Ga0075111, IMG submission 69787) | Saline lake microbial communities from Ace Lake, Antarctica - Antarctic Ace Lake Metagenome 02UKK | ecosystem: Environmental > Aquatic > Non-marine Saline and Alkaline > Saline | place... | reverse complement strand
AATGGAGGGGGACTACCTTTTGCAACTATCCAAATGTTTACAAAAAATGATTCGGTTTTTGTTGTTGGCACCACGGCAGATGGGGAAGGCAAATATGAAATCAAAAATGTTGAAAGTGGTGAATATATTATCAGTGCCTCATATATGGGATTTTTGGATATGTCGAAACAATTGTCAGTGCAATCTAAAAAGGTAAAATGTGATTTTTCGCTGGTTCAAAAAAGCATTGACTTATCAGAAATTTCGATAATCGCCGAGAAAAACATGGTTGAAAACTCCATAAACAAAACAACCATTAATGTATCGAAAGACCTTACCGTTGCCGGGGGCACCGCCACAGATGTGATGCAAACCCTGCCTTCGGTCGATTTTGATATAAATGGCAACCTTAACTACCGGGGCAGCGACAGGGTAACTATTTTGATAAATGGTGAAAAATCAGAACTTGCAAAATCGCTCGACCAAATCCCCGCGAACCAAATTAAAAAAGTTGAAATTATTAATAACCCATCAGCTAAATATGAGGCCGATGGCATGTCGGGCATCATCAACATCGTTTTAAAAACCGGGGAATCCGGGAATAATAAAACTACCATAAATGTGTTTGCCGGCTACCCCGAAACGATTGGCGGAAATGTGGGGTATTCGGCAATGGCAAATAAAACCCGGTTTTTCATCAACGGTGGCGCAAAACACAACACCAAGTTTCAAACAAAAGAACACTTGAGGATGAATTATGAAAACCCGGACGGCTTAAATTATTATCAGTACGACAGGCAAGACCAGAACTTAAACAGTGCATTTATAAATTCAACCTTCGAGTACGCCCTAAGTAAAAAACAACAAATCGGGGTTTCGGCTATTGCTTCCAAAAAATTTGATAATGCCACCAGGCTCATAAATTATGAAACACTCAACAAATCGGGGCAAACGATAACCGAAACTTTAAAAGACATTTACATAGATTTAAATAATTACACGCTCGATGGAAATCTTAATTACAAATATCGTTTCGATGGTGGGGGGAAAATAAGCTCAAAAGTTCATTATTCATATTTCGACCAGTTGCAGGAAATGAATAATAAATATTATTATGACCCATCAGCCACAAACCCTGATTTACAAAACACTTATTCGAAACAAATAAACAAGCAAACAGATTTTTCACTGGATTACCAGAAGTCGTTCAACGATTCAACATCGCTTGAGGCAGGTTATTATTTTGATGCGAAAGACCTGATGAACGATTTCGTTTCAGAAAGCTATAACAGCTCTGAAGTATGGATAAACGACACTTCTTTATCGAATAATTTCGAATACACGCAGGTGATTCATGCGGCTTATGTTAATATAAATGCCAAATTTAAATTTTTTGAATTGCAGGCCGGGCTTAGAAGCGAGTCCACAAAAAATTCGCAAGACAACGAAAATAAGGATGACTACGTTGATCTGTTTCCTTCAGTAAAACTTTCCAAAAAGTTGAATACGCACCTTTCGGTTTTTGCAAGCTACAATCGCAGGATTAACCGACCCACCATTAAAATGCTCAATCCATTTTCGGATGAATACGCCGATTTGCTAAACATGCATATTGGCAACCCCGACCTAAAACCGGAATATGTGAATTCAATAGAAACGGGTACACACTTTGTTTTTGAAAAAATCTCGGGCATGGGCTCTGTTTATTACCGCCACATCGATCAGGCAATTACAAGGGTTAAATCTGCTAACAACGACAGCGCCTTGTATGTTACTTTTATCAACCTCGACAAAGCCACGCTTTTCGGAAGCGAAATTTCTTTTATTTACAAACCTCTTGCATGGTGGAATATTAACTTGAGTACTAATATTTTTTACACCAGTTTATCCGGTAGCTATGCCCACAATCATGTAAGCAACAACAGGACAGGGTGGACATTAAACCTTTCGAATAGCCTTAAACTCCCCAATAATTTTGGTTTCCGGTTTTCGGGATATTACCGCTCGAAACTCCCATCAGTAATGGGAACATACAAGGAGCGGTATTACTTTGATTTGGCGCTGAATAAAAAAATATTAAAAAACAAAGCCCAATTGATCTTTAAAATTTCTGACGTTTTCAACACCTACAAATATGGGCTCGACCTGGACGCTGTGGATGAAAATAATTACAGGTATAGCCAGAAAAACCGCAGGAAAAACGAATCACAATATTTTATTTTGAGTTTTGTTTACAACATCAACGGCAAAGACGAGCAAAAGAAAAAGCAGGCACGAAATTTCTTTTTGGATGATTTTGATAAATAAGATGGTTTGATAAAATGAACGCTATGAAATGATGCCTTGATGCAATATTATTTAATAAAACTCAATCCTAAATAATCACTAATTTTTCTATTTTTGATGATTTAGGTTTGGTGGCATTATCATAATCAAAGCTTATGAAAAGTATCAAGTTAATTTTTACTGCCTATATTGTATGTTTTAGCATGTTTAGTTTCGGCAATGTTGATTCCTTAAAATCAGCATTCCAATCTGAACCAAATCCCGAAAAAAGGCTACCCATTGCTTATGAAATTGGGAAAAAGAATGTTTCCAATAACCCCAATACCGCAGCAAGATATTTGTTTGCAGTAGTTAAAGACAGTGCCAAATACCCTAAATCGACCGACCTGGCAAAATGTATAAACCTAATTGGCATTTACTATTTTTACAAGAGCCAGTTCGACAGCACAATCTATTATTCATCCAGGGCTTTAAAAATTTTCTTATCCATTAATGACACGGCAGCATCAATGCCTCCCCGGAAAAACATTGCACTTGCCAGACGCAGCCTTGGTGAATACAATTTAGCACTCAACGAATTTTTTGAAATTCTTGACTTTTACAAAACACAAAAAAGCACAAATAATATTGCTGCCACACTCAACGACATTGGCAATACATACAGCTACCTCAAAGACAATACAGAGGCCGTAAGATACCAATATGAAGCCTTGAAATATCTCGAAATTGAACCCGACCCAAGGTTGGAAGGAAATATATACAACTCACTCGGTTACATTTTCGACCAAGCCGGGCATCGCGATTCAGCCATCGTCTATTACGAAAAAAGCCTGGTTTTAAAAGAAAAAAGTGGGGATATCTATTCCATCGTCAACACCAGGAATAATTTATGCATACTAATCGATTACAAGAAATACCCTGAGAAATGTGAAACCTGCCTGATTGATTTATTACAGGATCAACGAAAAGTAAAGGATAATAAAGGGCTTGCAAGGACATTCCTAAATCTTTCGGTGCAGTACCGTTATTTTAATGATTGTGATAAAGCTATCCTGCAACTTGACAGCACAAAGTATTATCTGGCCCTGGCAGGCGATATTTTTTTAAAGCAAAGGTATTTTGATCTTTATGCCAAAACCCTTCACCAATGCGGGGCATCTGAGTTGGCTTATCAAATCAAAGATTCACTTTTAATATTGAACGATTCAATATTTGCTTTCGAAAAAAGGCAGGAACTATTGGAACTGGACACAAAATATCAAACCCGGCAAAAAATAGAAAATATTAAAATTCTGGAAACGGAAAATGCAAACACAAAGCTAAAAGTACAAAATCAACGCTCGCAAATTCTATTACTGTTCCTCATTCTAATTATCTTTACAGGCGGTGCAATATTCTCGTTTTATACTATAAAACAGCGTCAGAAAAAAGAACGTGAAATTGCTTTAATAAAAATGAGAGAGGCCGAAAGGGTGCGTATTGCACGTGATATGCACGACGAAATAGGTTCGGGATTAACAAGGATTTCGCTGATAAGTGAACGATTGGTAATTGAAAATTCACATATTAATAATTCTGACTCCGATGGCATTTCCAAAATCATAAAACAATCAAGAACCCTGTCGAAAAACTTGAAGGAGATTATTTGGGCCATTGATCCAAGCAACGATAAATTTTCAGAGCTTCTTTACTATTTCAGAGACTATATTTATGACTTTTCATCAAACTCCAATGTCGATTGTACAATTGACTTCCCGGACGATGATGCTCAGGATTTTGAAGTAGCTTCCCATACCAGAAGAAATCTTTTTCTGGCGCTCAAAGAAATGCTAAATAATATTGCAAAACATGCTAATGCAAAGAATGTTGCTGTTAAATTTCGTTTTCAAAACAATGCAGGATTTCTTACAGTTACTGATGATGGTGATGGTTTTGATATAGAATCAATAAAAAAAGGCGTTGGCCTGGGAAGTATAAAATCGAGAACCGAAAATTTAGGCGGCTTTTTTAATATCGAGAGTGTGTCAAACAAAGGCACAACCATAATTTTGAGCAACCTGGATTTATTTACTACTAAAGTATGATTGTTTTGCAAATGATGCACCATTATTTTTGTAGCCGATATGAATATTACAATAGTTATAGTAGAAGATGACGTAGAAGTACTGAAGGGATTAAAGCATATACTCAACCTTTCTGACGATCTCGTGGTTTTGGATACATTCCCAAATGCGGAGAGCTTTATTGAGCATGTTGACGAAATTAACCCCAATGTGGTTTTAATGGACATTGGCTTGCCCAAGATGAGCGGTATTGATTGTGTAGAAATTGTGAAACAGAAACACCCCGAAATGCAGTTTTTGATGTGTACCAATTTTGATGATGACCAAAAAGTTTTTGATGCTTTGCGAGCCGGGGCAAATGGCTATGTATTGAAAAATGCCGAAGTTCAAACCATTATTCAATCCATTTCCGAGGTTTACCAGGGTGGCTCGCCTATGAGCAGGAGCATCGCGCGGAAGGTCATCGAATCCTTTCATTCGCAAGGGCTAAAAGAGATTAAGTACGGTTTGAGCAAACGCGAATCCGAAATCCTGAACCTGCTGTCAAAAGGATACCGCTACAAAGAAATTGGTGCTCAATTATTTATAAGCACCGAAACCGTACGCACACATATCCGCAATATTTACGGCAAGCTACAAGTACAATCGCGTACCGAGGCCATCAATAAATATTACAATAAGTAGGTTTTTCGTTTCCCCCTTTTCAAAATCTTTACCTACCTTTGATCTCCATATAAAATCATATCGAAATGAATAATAACCTTGCAGTGCTGATCGATGGCGACAATATTCCCTCGGCCAATGTAAAAGAAATGATGGAAGAAATTGCCAAGTACGGAAGCCCCACCATTAAAAGGATTTATGGCGACTGGACCAAGCCAGCACTCTCCAAATGGAAAAATCTATTGCTCGAAAATGCCATTACCCCCATCCAGCAATATGGCTACACCACCGGGAAAAATTCCACCGATTCGGCCATGATTATCGATGCCATGGACATACTTTACTCCGGGAAGGTAAACGGCTTTTGCATAGTTTCGAGCGACAGCGATTTTACCCGGCTGGCCACCCGGCTTCGCGAAGCAGGAATGCAGGTAATCGGAATCGGCGAAAAGAAAACACCCAACCCATTTATCGTGGCCTGCGATAAGTTTATTTATATCGAAATACTGAAAAACCAATCCATGGAAAGCGAACAGGGGTCTGCCGACCCAAAAGTTCCTGAAAAAGATAAATACGATAAAATCACACCAAAAGAGGTTAAACTTATTTCGTCAACCATCCGCGATCTTGCCGATGACGATGGTTGGGCCTTCCTGGGTGATGTGGGTAGCTTGCTCCAAAAAAAGCAACCCAACTTCGACTCGCGGAATTATGGTTTCCAAAAACTTACGCCACTCATCAATTCGATAGGGAAATTTGAAATCGAAACCCGCGAAGGCTCCAGCGGTCGCAACAAACTTATTTTTGTAAGAATTAAAGTAAGATCAAAACCCAAATCCAGAAAATAACCGTTGTAATGATTAATGGTCATTTATAGTCATTGATTGTCATTGTGGTCATTGGTGGTCATTTGTGGTCATTTGTGGTCATTGATGGTCATTGATGGTCATTGATGGTCATTGATGGTCATTGATAGTCATCCCGAAAAGTAGAAAATCTTTGATTTATCTTACTTTTCGAGGATGTTGAAAATCCGGGATTCTTAAATCCTGGGCTCGAAAAAATATGAAATCAGATCCCGAAGCTTCAGGATGTTTTTTCGGCATTGGTAATCATTGATTACTTTTGTACTCTTATGTGTACTTAAGTGGTTAAAAAAATGGTAAAACCCTACTTAAATCGTATGGTGCGTAATGTTAGAGCCATACTCTTGTTTTATCGAAGGATATTTATTCCGGCAATTTTTGTTGCCGCCCTGGTCGGAGCATTTCATGCTTCAGTTAAAGGCACGCCTTTCCCCGGAGCCACAGGAATAGTTTTAATCTATGTCTCCCCGCTTTTTCATCTTTTTATCTACGACATCCTTAAGCCACGCGAATACTATTTCTACAATAACCTCGGTTTAAGCAGGGCAAATCTTTGGCTTGCATCAATTTTAATAAACACTTTTATTGGACTGCTAATAACCTTTCTATTCTAATGGATGAGTTGCATGTTGATAGTGTTATAAAAGCTTTCGGAACCAAACAGGTTTTAACCGATGTTTACCTTTCGTGCAAAACCGGTGAAATCATCGGGCTATTGGGGAGAAACGGGTCCGGGAAATCCACGCTGCTCAAAATAATTTTCGGCTCCCTGAAAACGGACACGAAATTTGTAAAGGTGAACCGTAAGGTCATCAACAGTTTATCCGACCGAAAAAAACTAATCAACTACCTGCCCCAGGATTCATTCCTTCCCGGCCACATCAAAATCAGCACCATCATATCCTTGTTTTGCGATAGCGAAAATACAGCGCTTATCAAAAATAAAGTATTCATCAAACCCCTGTTGAATCGTAAAAGTAAAACACTTTCTTCAGGTGAAAAAAGGTTGGTGGAGATTTTGGTGATTATTTTTTCGGATGCAAAATTCGTGTTGATTGATGAACCCTTTAATGGCATTGCCCCCATTTACAAACAGGAAATTAAACAAATGATGCGAGAGCAATCGAAGTTTAAAGGATTTATTATCACCGACCACGACTACCGGAATATTTTGGACATCGCCACGAAAACTATTTTGATGCATGACGGCGGAACCAGGGAAATTAAAAGCCAGCATGAACTTATTTCGCTTGGCTACACCATTTCGAAAACATAGGAAATACCAACTGACCATTCTAACTCATTTGAAAAATAAATTCAGGATTCTTTTTTATCTTCGCCTTCCAAATCTAAAATAAACATGAAAAAATATAAAGCATATTTAATCGAAGAAACCGGCAAAAACCAGTTTGCAGGATCAATCCGTGAACTCAACACCAGCGACCTCCCTCAAGGTGATGTTTTGGTGAATGTTAAATATTCATCGCTCAATTATAAAGATGCGCTCTCAGCTTCCGGAAATCGTGGCGTTACTAAAATCTACCCCCATACTCCTGGTATTGATGCTGCAGGCATCGTGGCCGAAAGTTCGGATTCAGGCTTCAAACCCGGCGATGAAGTTATCGTTACCAGCTACGATTTGGGCATGAATACCCCCGGCGGCTTCGGGCAGTATATCCGTGTGCCTGCCGCATGGGTAGTTAAGCTTCCCAGCGGGCTGGATTTAAAATCGAGCATGATGCTCGGAACAGCAGGTTTTACAGCGGGCATGTCGGTTTTCGAAATCCTGAAAGAATCCAGGCCGGAAGATGGAGAAATTTTGGTAACCGGAGCTTCGGGAGGAGTGGGAAGTATGGCGGTGGCCATCCTATCTAAACTTGACTATGAAGTTGCGGCTGTGTCGGGCAAACAAAGTGCCCATGAATATTTAAAAAAGCTTGGTGCCTCCAGGATTCTTACCCGCGAAGAAGCACTTGTTAAAAAAGAACGCCCGCTGTTAAAACCGCGATGGGCCGGGGTAATCGACACGGTGGGCGGCGATATGCTGGCCAATGCTATCAAGGCAACAAAACAATGGGGCACTATTACCGCATGTGGAAATGTAGCCTCCCCTAACTTACCAATCAATGTATTTCCATTTATACTGCGGGGCGTAAAACTTGTGGGGATAGATTCACAAAACTGCCCGATGCCCCACCGCCAGCATATTTGGGAAAATCTGGCCAGGCAATGGAAGCCTCGAAATTTTGATGCACTTAGCCACGAAATAGCTTTAGGCGGGCTAACTGCTGAAATTCAAAAAATTTTAAAAGGTGAAATTACAGGCAGGGTTTTAGTAAATCTAAGCTTGTAGTTATGGAATTGTAAATTCAGGTATTTTACGGTTAAAAATAAACATTCATTACACCCGCATCAATATTTGATTTTAATGCGGGTGTTTGTTTTTTTATCTATCAAATCCGACAGGTAACCCGAACTTGTAAAAGTTCGGTCTTTATCAGAAGAAACTACATTTTTTGGTGCGGTGATGCAACGGCCCTTTTCGGGAAAATGATAAACTGATTTTATTTCTATCAGGTCGAAAATTGCTTCATCGGGAATATTTTCCTTTTCCTGCTCAATGAGCTTAATCATCCAGCCGGTGGTGTTTTTTCTCACAAACTTGTTCTTTTTAATTTTGTAAAGCTTTGGCTGCAAAAATGTTTTTTCGTACCCGGCGGCAGCATAAAGTGCATTGCTTAAAGCTTTTTCATTTTCAAAATCAAACGATAGTTCCAACTGTCCTTTTCTCCGGCTTTCGGTATATCGTAAATTACTAATGCCGTCCTGGTTTTTTAAAATATCATTTACCTGCATAACGTTTGCCGTAATCTCATCCATAAACGACATATCCGCAAACTGATTTATAAAAGCCATAAAGGGGTTATCGTTTCCGCCGACATTCACGCTTAAAGCCATGCGCCCCGACTGATCATTGTTTATCGTTACTTCCTCCACAATCTCAATGCAACTTTGCAACAATAACAAAGGAGCCAGAAAGATGATTAATAATGATTTTTTAATTTGATATTTCAAGATGTAGGCTTTTAAAGTTGACTTTGGATAACGACTGCCTTACAAAAACATTACATGAAGAAACTTGGAAAGGATGTTTAAAACAAGTTGTCCATTTTGTATTTTTAGAGGGATGGCTTATTTTTTAAAATAGATTCATTGTTCAATACTGCGGACTGTTAGCTATAAACTGTTGGCTGCAGACTGTTGGCTGTGAACTGTTGACTGCGGAATGCCGGCTATGGACTTTTTACTGCCACGAATGCATTAACTTCTCTTGCAATTTTTCCAATATCCTGATCCATCATACATTTAAAATGCTTTTTCGGACATTTTTCAAAGCCGATTTTGGAGCAGGGGCGGCAGGATAAATTATGAACCTCGTAGATCGAAAATTTCTCAGGCTCATTAGGCAGGTATGGATACATGCCCAGTTGGGGTAAGGTGTTTCCCCAAATTGAAATTATTTTTTTATGGAAAGCAGCGGCTACATGCATCAACCCGGTATCGTTGGTAATTACAAGCTTTGCCTGCTCAACCAGCGATGCAGATTGATTGATGTTGAACACTCCGCAGGTATTATAAATTTTATTTGGATTGCTTTGGACAATAATATTTGCCTCCCCAGCATCTTCGGGGCCGCCGAGAATCAAAATAGGATAATCAATCATAGAACATAAAGCAATGGCCTTTTCGGATGGAAGTTGCTTAGTGCCATGCTTCCCGCCAATCACAAAAGCAATATAACCTTTTTGATGAGCCTCAGGTAAAACTGAAATATCAACTTTATCCTTTTCAGGGATGAAATAATCGAGCCCTTCAAAATCGTTTTTGATGCCCAATTTTTTCACCGCTTCAAAATAGCGATCAACAATGTGAACCTCCGGCATTTTATCAATTTTAAGATTTACCAGCATCCACTTTTTAATGTTGAGTTTTGGGAATGAAGAACTCTTAAACCCTAACTTTCGGCGTAAGCCAAGCGACCTGAAATTTTTATGTAAGTCGATAATGTGGTCGTAATTTTCTTTGTGCAATTGGCTGGTAACTTCATCAATGGAAATATCAATGGCGATAATTTTATCGATAAACGGATTGGATTGAACAACAGGAAAAAATTGCTTTTTTGCAAGATAATGCACCTCGCAGGGAGCTGCCTGCGTTTTAAGGCATCTCACCACCGGTGTGGTTAAAACGATGTCGCCAATGGAACTAAGCCTTATGATTAAATATTTTTTCAAACGCTGTTTTTTGCAAAAATAACAAAACATGCCTCATCGAAAACATCTATTTTTGCCGGATGATTTTTACTGATACGCATACACATCTTTACTTAGAGCATTTTGACAACGACAGGCACGATGTGGTTAAAAAAGCCATTGATGAAGGGATAAAATACATGTTGCTGCCAAACATCTACAGCAAAACCATTCAACCTATGATGGAGCTTTGTGCTGCCTTTCCAAAAAACGTTTTCCCAATGATGGGGCTTCACCCCACCGATGTAAAAGAAAATTATTTAGATGAGTTGGAGATTGTAAAATTGCATCTTGAAAAAGGAGGATTTTATTCAGTTGGCGAAATTGGCATCGATTTGTATTGGGACAAAACACACCTGAAAGAGCAACAGGATGCGCTGAGCAGGCAGATAAAAATGGCCAAAGATTTTAAACTTCCCATCGTTTTACATGTGCGGGATTCGTTTGATGAGGTATTTGAAATTATAGATAAACATGCTGACGAAAATCTTACAGGCGTTTTTCATTGTTTTACAGGAACACTGAAACAAGCAGAAAGAATTATTAATTGGGGATTCAAATTGGGCATTGGCGGCGTATTGACTTACAAAAATTCAGGGCTTGATCATGTTGTAAAAAACATTTCCATCGATCACCTCATCCTGGAAACAGATGCTCCATTTTTATCACCCAAACCCTTTCGGGGAAAAAGAAACGAAAGCGCCTACATTAAATACATAGCCCAGAAGCTTTCTGAAGTAAAAAATCTACCTTTAGAAGAAATTGCTGAAATCACAACACGCAATGCAATAGAACTATTTAATTTTCCATCAAACCCAAAGGAAATTTAATGGCAATAAACTCGATGGCACAGACAACGCATCATTTTTCCGTACAGACAACGCATGCTCGCCTCGCTGCGAAGCGGGCCTTGTCTCAAATCCAGACAACACATCATATTTTCGTACAGACAAGGCATGCCTTGTCTCTTTAATCCAAATAATGCATCACATATCCGTACAGACAACGCATGCGTTGTCTCTACAGCAACATAATTAAAAAAAAATGACATCAACAAACCAAAAATCAATCCTTGTAATCTACACTGGCGGAACAATCGGTATGATAAAAGACCAGGATACGGGAATCTTAAAACCCTTTAATTTTGATAGTATTTATGAGCATTTACCTGCTTTGAAACTGATTGATACAAAAATTGAAAATTATTGCTTCGACCCGGTGATTGATTCTTCGGACATGAGCCCGGAACATTGGCAAAAAATTGCACAGGTAATTTTCGACCGCTACGAATCGTATGATGGTTTTGTGGTACTGCATGGCTCCGACACCATGGCCTACACTGCTTCAGCATTAAGTTTTATGCTGGACAACCTAAACAAACCGGTGATCCTTACAGGCTCTCAACTGCCACTTGGCATGATAAGAACAGATGGAAGGGAGAATTTTATCACTGCCATCGAAATTGCTGCCGCCACCGAAGACGACACACCCATAGTGCCGGAAGTTGCCATTTATTTCGAAAATCAACTCATGCGGGGCAATCGCACCATTAAATATAATGCCGAGAATTTTGAAGCATTCCGATCACCTAATTATCCTTCACTGGCCGATGTGGGTGTTTACATTAAGTATCGAAAAAATTACATCAGCAAACCAAATTTTAAAAGATTGAAATACAGGCCCGGACTGGATAATAATGTTGCAATACTAAAATTGATCCCAGGCATTTCAAAACATTATGTTGAAGCAGTTTTAAACATCAAAAACCTAAAAGCCCTGGTTTTGGAAACTTACGGTTCAGGAAATGCCCCTACCGAAAACTGGTTCATTTCCTCCTTAAAACGAGCCATCGACAATGGTTTAATAATACTCAACGTTACGCAGTGCCAGGGTGGATCTGTTGAAATGGAAAAATACCAAACCGGAATGGCGTTAAAAGAAATTGGTGTACTGAGTGGTAACGACATAACTACTGAAGCTGCAATAACAAAATTGATGCATATATTGGGAAATTACAATTCGCACGGGGAAATAATTAATAGTATTTTGTTGGATATCAGGGGTGAAATGACCATAAGATAAATACTCCAGTACAGTTTCGCAAATTGAGCAAGTGGATTATGGAATGAATTGCAATAACTTAGAATGGGTAAAAAAAAATGCTTTTTTTTTGTAGTACCCAATTTTTTTCTACTTTAGCCGCTCGAAAAAACAGAGAGTTCTTAAAATATTGTGCCGGGAGAGGTGGCCGAGTGGACGAAGGCGCACGCCTGGAAAGTGTGTGTACGTCACAAGCGTACCGAGGGTTCGAATCCCTCTCTCTCCGCCGATTCGAATATTAATTAATAATTAACAGAATACTAATAATTTTAATTTTAATCAACAAAGTAAACCATGAAAAAATTATTTGCTTTTTTGACAATCGTTGCAATGATGTCTTTAGGTTCTGCCTCTTACACTTATGCGCAAAATGAAGGTCAGGCCAAAGGAACGGCACAATTGGATAGCACAGCTATGAACGATTCGGCGGTAGAACAAGCTGTTGTTCCACCATCAACACTTAAACCGGAAACTCAGGAACCGAAAGATTTCCAACAAATTTTGAAAGAAAAATTTATCGAAGGAAACTGGATGTTCATGGGTGTTGTATTGTTATGCCTTATCTTTGGTTTAGCACTTTCCATTGAAAGAATCATTTACCTGAACCTTTCAACAACAAACACCACTAAACTTCTCAACAAAGTAGAAGCCGCTTTAGAAACCGGCGGCGTTGAAAAAGGTAAAGAAATTTGTAAGAATACCCGCGGCCCGGTTGCCGGTATTTTCTACCAGGGTCTCGACAGGTACAACGAAGGTATTGACATCGTTGAGAAATCGATCGTTGGATACGGCAGTGTATTAATGGGTCGTCTCGAATCAGGATTATCCTGGATTTCGCTGTTTATTGCCCTTGCTCCTATGCTCGGCTTTATGGGAACAGTTATCGGGATGATTCAGGCCTTTGACGATATTGCTGCTGCTGGTGATATTTCACCTACCATTGTAGCTTCGGGTATCAAGGTAGCCCTGCTTACCACAGTATTTGGTTTGATCGTGGCCATTATTTTGCAAATCTTCAACAACTACATCGTTTCAAAAATCGATAGCCTGGTGAATAACATGGAAGACAGTTCCATTTCATTCATCGACATTCTTACAAAATACAAAGCATCTAACAAATAAGAAATAAACGCACCAATGAAAGATAAAACAGCAACTATACTCAGAATTTTTCTTGCAGTACTGCTGGTAATTTCTGCCGTGTTGTTTGTAATATTCTACACCCAGGGTGAAGCATTTACAGACACTGTAATGATTTGGGCATATATTTTACTTGCTATTACTGTATTGATCACAATTTTATTTCCAATCTTTTACTTCATTGCTAATCCAAAATCAGGCGTTACAGTTTTGATTGGATTGGCCGGATTTGCACTGCTCTATGCCCTTGCACATTTTGGCTTTGCATCAGGCGACATTACCGGTGAAGTATATGAGAAATTTGACATATCGACAATTACCTCTCAATTTATTGGCTCAATACTTTACATGACCTATATTTTGGGTGGTTTAGCAATATTGTCGATTATTTACGCAGGCATTTCCAGCTTATTTAAATAAAAAGGAATAAAGTCCATGGGTAAAAGACAAACACCAGAAATTAACGCAGGCTCAATGGCGGATATAGCCTTCCTGTTGCTGATATTTTTCCTTGTAACCACAACAATGGATGTGGATACAGGAATCAGCCGGAAGTTACCTCCACCATTAACCGGCGATGAAGAACCACCGGACATCAACGAGCGAAACATTTTTACTGTTCTTGTAAACAATAGAGATCGCATAATGGTTGAGAAGAAACCGGGAGATATTACTACCTTGAGGGCTAAGGCAAAAGAATTTTTGAAAAACCCTCAACGCAGAGAAAACCTGTCGGAAAGTACCATGAAAAATATTCCTCCACTTGGAATGATTATGGTGTCAAAGGGCGTAATTTCTCTGAAAAATGACCGCGGTACATCTTATAAAATGTACATTGCTGTGCAAAATGAACTTACTGCTGCAATAGATGAGCTTAGAGATGAATTGTCGATGGAAAAATTTGGCAAGAAATACGATGAGTTAATCAACGAAGACCAGAGTAGTGCCATCCAAAAAGCAATACCTATTGCAATTTCAGAAGCTGAACCAGAAGATATAGGAGGGCAATAATATGGCAAGATTTAGACGAGATAAAAAATCAGGGGTTCAAGCTATCAACACCTCTTCACTTCCGGATATCATCTTCATGCTCTTATTCTTTTTTATGGTTACTACCGTAATGCGCGAAGTTACTCTGATTGTAAAAATCACTCCTCCGGAAGCAACAGAAGTACAAAAGCTTGAGCGGAAATCGCTGGTTAGCTACATCTATATTGGTGAACCAAAAAAGTCAAATATGTATGGGTCAAAACCACGTATTCAGCTCAACGATCAGTTTGCAAATGTTGATGATATCCCTTCATTTGTTGCTTCCGAACGCCAATCGCGCGATGAAGCTGACAGAAGATATATCACCACTTCTCTTAAAGTGGATCAAAATATCCGCATGGGAATTGTAACTGATGTAAAACAAGAATTAAGAAAATCAGGCGCTTTCAAAATCAACTATTCTACCCGCAAGGTTGGAAAGATCAATTTTGGAAAGCTATATTGATTTTTTGTTTTTATGGTTAATAGGTTGGAAGGAGCGCTGCTAAAGTGCTCCTTTTTTTTTGGCATTCAGTCCATAGCATTATTCCCAAGCTCATAATACTATTCCACACCAACTAACAAACATGTTAGTTACATATCTGTTAGTTACATATTAGTTAGTTATCTTTGTGAAAATTTTAATGGAATACAAATGGAACTACCATTCATTTTTGGGAAACTTGCCAAGGGCAACATGTTTACCAACCGGATGAAATCCTTGACCTTGCCGAAAACATCGCTAAATCCAAACACATCAGTATAAGGATTTGCATTGATGAATTTCAAAATATTGCCTACTTTGATGATCCGCTGGCAACACAAAAAAAACTCAGATCACATTGGCAAATCCATAAGCATGTAGCCTATTTTTTATATGGTAGCAAAAGACACATGATGCTTGAGGTTTTCTCATCGCCATCCATGCCGTTTTATAACTTTGGAGCCATGATGTTCCTCCAAAAAATCACCACTGAAGTTTGGACGGAATTTATTGTTAAACAATTCGACAACTCCGGAAAATCAATTTCCAATGAGCTTGCTGCTCAAATTGCTGAATATGCCGACCGGCATTCATATTATGTGCAACAGCTTGCGCAACTCTGTTGGTTCAATACCAAAAAAACAGCAAATGCTGAAATTGTCGAAGATAGTTTTCATACACTGATTTTGCAACTCAGCCTGCTTTTTCAAACCATTACCGATGCACTATCTACCACTCAGATCAATTTTCTGCATGCGATTGTAAACGAAGAAGAAAAGCTAAGTTCAAAGGATGTGATCAACAAATATAAACTTGGAACATCGGCCAACGTTACCAGGATGAAAAATGCACTGATTGGAAAAGAAGTCATCGATCAATTGGATGGAAATATTTACATCCTTGACTCAATTTACAGGGCGTGGCTCAAAATGCTGTATTTTTAAAAAAATCAGGTATTCCTTAGAGAATAGCCTGTTTTTTCTCCTTTTTCAATTCCAGCCCCAGCTCATCCAGTTGCTCTTTGGCAATTACCGAAGGTGAATCAATCATCATATCCCTGCCCGAATTATTTTTTGGGAAAGCAATAAAATCCCGAATCGAATCGGAGCCGCCAAAAAGTGATACCAACCTGTCGAAACCCAGCGCTATTCCACCGTGGGGGGGAGCACCATATTCAAAGGCATTCATCAAAAAACCAAATTGTGCCTGGGCATCTTCGTTCGAAAATCCAAGGACTTCAAACATCCGGCCCTGCAAATCTTTGTTGTGAATCCTGATGGATCCCCCTCCGATTTCCACACCATTTATTACGAGATCGTAAGCATTGGCTCGTACTTTTCCGGGGTCGGTATTGAGCAGCTCCACATCCTCAATTTTTGGAGAAGTAAATGGATGGTGCATCGCGTAAAAGCGATTGCTATCCTCATCCCACTCCAACAAGGGGAAGTCAAGCACCCACAATGGGGCGAATACATCTGATTTTCGCAATTTGAGTTGGTTGCCCATTTCAAGCCTCAGCTCATTCAGCGCTTTTCGTGTCGGGGTTTTATTACCCGAAATTACCAAGAGCAAATCCCCGGGTTTGGCATCAAACTTCGCGGCCCATTGTTTTAAACTTTCCTGATCGAAGAATTTATCGACCGATGATTTGAAAGTACCATCCTGATTACATTTTACATACACCAAACCTTTGGCCCCGATTTGTGGTTTCCTCACAAAATCAGTGAGTGCATCCAATTGCTTCCTGGTATATTCGCCACAGCCTTGTGCATTGATGCCCACGACCAGTTCTGCATCATCAAAAACCTTAAACCCTTTGTTTTGTGCAACATCGTTCATTTCAACAAACTGCATCCCAAAGCGGATATCGGGTTTGTCGCTGCCATACAAGCGCATGGCATCATCAAAAGTCATTCGAGGAAAATCATCTTTCAATTCCAGATTTTTCACCACCTTAAAAAGGTGCTTTGTCATCCCTTCGAAAGTGTTGAGAATGTCCTCTTGTTCCACAAAAGCCATTTCGCAGTCGATCTGAGTAAATTCAGGTTGGCGGTCGGCACGCAGGTCTTCATCGCGAAAGCATTTAACTATTTGAAAATAGCGGTCGTAACCGGCCACCATCAACAATTGTTTAAAAGTTTGGGGTGATTGTGGTAAAGCATAAAATTGCCCCTGGTTCATCCTTGAGGGAACCACGAAATCGCGGGCACCTTCGGGCGTTGATTTGATCAGGACAGGTGTTTCAATTTCCATGAATTTTATACCATCGAGG
>Ga0075111_1000569_pt1 | contig 17223 bp, 15 predicted proteins | sample AntAceMetag02UKK_FD_69787 | JGI IMG/M metagenome (GOLD analysis project Ga0075111, IMG submission 69787) | Saline lake microbial communities from Ace Lake, Antarctica - Antarctic Ace Lake Metagenome 02UKK | ecosystem: Environmental > Aquatic > Non-marine Saline and Alkaline > Saline | place... | reverse complement strand
AAGGAACATGTTTTATAATTTCCAGATGTTCTGTCCATTTTCCTCTGGTTCTGGATGCATATAATCCATATCGTCTAATATATTGAACACCCTTGGGAGGAATATGCTGTGTTAGCTCAGCTAAAAAGTCCAGGCCATCAAACATATGAACATTCTCCCCAAAATACTGATTGTAGCGTGTATGAAACAGTACCCTACCCTTAAATGGTTCGTAATGCAGTTTTTTAAGGCTCACAGGAGCACGGGTAATATATTCAGCCAGACTGATCCTTGCTTTGTCTGTCAAAATCCTGACGGAGTTATCAATACTAAAACCAGAATGCTTCCAGCTAAGTAGATTCCGCGAAAAGTTCTTAGTAATGAGATTTTTTTCTAAAAAAAGGTTTATTACTTTTCGTCTGAAATATTCAGTCATCTTCTCCAGACCGGAAAATGGAATAAATACAAAGTTCCCGTCTTTATCAAAACCACCTTCCAGTACAATAGCATGAAAATGGGGGTTAAAACGTAGCATATCTCCAAAGGTTTGATATGCTATTACCATTCCGGTGGTAATTTCTATTCCGGCAGCTTCTTTGTAGAATTCCTTTATCATTGCGAAAATAAGACGGGAGAAATCAGCAAAAAGTTTCCGGTCATTGCGGAAGTAAATTCTTAGTGCTTTGGGAAAGGTAAAAACAAACTGCCGGTGAGGGAGTTTTAGAAGCACCTCTTCTGTAAAATGTTCTGTAAGAAGTATTGTTCTTTTCTGACTGCAGGATGGACACAGATAAAAACCTTTACATGAAAACGGCCGAAAATAATCATGCCCGCATTCCGAATTAGTACAGCGAATTCTGGCAACTCCATTTAAATAATCGCCACAGGCAAGAAAATGTTCTGTAACATCCATAATACGTGCAAGATGGAACTTACCATAGCGATCGGCATATTGTTCTTCATAGAGATCACAAAAATCCTTAAAATGTTTCTCAAAAATGGTATGCAGCACATTTCTACCTCGAGGTACATAATTTTGGTGTTTTTCCAGATATGCTGTTGCTGCTGAAACAGAACTTGACATATAAGTATATATTGTTAAAAAGGATCTGTTGCTTCAAAAAACCAGAAAAAGCACATAACCAATCACTGCACTGGATTTTTACTACGCTACGCTCCGTAAAAACCAGTGAGTTCTACGTTAAATTTACGGTAGGTAATTTGAAAAATATTCCCTACCTGGAAGAATTAAAGACTGATGAGCGACAATTAAAAACACCTACCAACGACAATTAAAACTCCCGGTTTTTTAGAATCAGATAAACCATTAAAATACCCTTCATGTAGGAGGGTAAATGGTAACTGATAATCAAGCCAGGAGGTTAAAGAAAATGCTATCTGAAGGAAACAAATTAAATACAAGTGCATTAAAAACTGGGATGGATGAGAAAACAGCCAGAAAGTACAGGGATACAGGAAAACTTCCATCCGAACTAAAAAAAGAACATACATGGCGTACCAGAGTAGATCCATTCGAAAAAGACTGGGAAAAAATAAGAGAAATGATTTACACCGAACCCGGATTGGAAGCATTAACAATATTTCAGTATCTGCAAAGAGAAAGTCCTGTGGAATATCAGGATGGGCAACTGCGAACGCTGCAGAGAAGAATAAAAAGATGGAGGGCTACAGAGGGCCGTCCAAAAGAAGTTATGTTTCCACAAGAGCATTATCCAGGACGATTAAGCCAATCCGATTTTACTCATATGAATGAATTAGGAATCACCATAGGGAAACAACCCTTTGATCATTTACTTTATCATTTTATCATGACTAAATCCAACTGGGAGACAGTGAGTATCTGTTTTTCAGAGTCCTTTGAAAGTCTAAGTGACGGTTTCCAATGTGCTGTATGGGAGCTGGGAGGGGTACCGGAAAAACATCAGACTGATAGTTTAAGCACTGCTGTAAACAAGGAAGGTAATCCTGAAGAGTTTACAAAGCGATATTCAGCTCTGATGGACCATTACAGAGTAGAGCCCATGAGAATAAATGTAGGGAAAGCAAACGAGAATGGAGATGTAGAGCAATCTCATTTCAGATTCAAGAAATCAGTTGATCAGGAACTGATGCTGCGGGGTTCCAGAAATTTTGAGAGTAGAGATGACTATGAACAATTCCTAAGAAAGATGCTCCGTAGACGCAATAGCGGTCGAAAAGTTCAGATAGAAATTGAGAAAAAGGTAATTGGGGTACTTCCTGATAGAAAAATAGATAGTTTCAAAGTGATAGAAAAGTCTGTAACTAAAAACTCAACAATCCTTATTGATCACAACGTTTACTCAGTGAACAGCCGTCTGATAGGTGAAAAGGTAAAGGTAAAAGTTTAATTTCTTTCCATGCCGCATTCGTTCCGGTACCGGGTTTTAAATTTTCCTGAAAATCTATTCCCTGGGCTGCTGCAAGCATTTCTAAAGAATCGATTATCGCTTCATGTTCCGGTTTATGGCTCAATACCTCCAATTGTTGATCTATGACCTTCCGTTCGTGCTGATGAAATTGAAGATTTCTTATATGACTTTCTATTACAATCTTAGCTTCTTCAGGGAGTAGTGTCGAATGTAGCTCTTCAATACTCTTTTTACTCCAACGTTTAAGAGATTCGGGTTCTTTCAGGCCATTGTAGAGCAATTGAGATTTTATTCTTTGCATACTGCGTCTTATGCTATTGGTGACCTGGTGTCGGCGGCGAATTAAGGCTCTCTCTGACTCTTCCTTAACAGTGGGGATCGCAATCGGCCGAATAAGTTGTTTGTTGCATACTGAAATAGGACAAAGTTGCAAAGTAAATTCCCCAAAGTTGCAACCAGAAATTCCCCACAATTGCAGAAGTAAAATGTGCGGAGTTTCAGCAATAAATATATCCATGTAATATGAATCATTCATAGTTGCAGGGAGTATAAGGAGAATGCTTAAAATGACAGAAATTAGCAACATCAGAAATCTTTATTTTGAAGAGGGGAAAAGTATCACTGAGATTAATCGGATAACCGGTAAGGATAGGAAAACGATTAAATACTATATTGAGAAGGAAGACTGGAACAAACCAAAAACATCGAAAAAACCCCCGAATACCTTCCAAAAACTCGATCCCTATAAAGAAGAAATAGATAAATAGCTTACAGATGATAAAAAGGCGAAGAGAAAACAACGGCATACTGCAAAAAGGGTTTTTGACAGATTAGTAGAAAAGTACAGTGCTGAATTTAACTGCTCATATCGTACTGTTGCGGGCTATTATGCAGTAAGGAAAAAAGAGATTTTCAACGGAGAAAAGGGATATATTCCATTGGAACATATTGCCGGTGAAGCACAGTGTGATTTCGGTGACGCAGAATATTATGAAAATGGAAAACATTATAACGGCAAATATTTGAATATCTCTTTTCCGAATAGCAACAAGGGGTATTTCCAGTTATTCAAGGGGGAAAATCAGGAATGTTTGTTTGAAGGACTAATAAGCATCTTCGAGCACACCGGAGGAGTCCCACCAAAAATATGGTTTGATAACACCAGTACAATAGTTACAAAGGTCTTGAAAAATGGAGGCCGTGAGCTAACTGATGCTTTTCTGAAGTTTAAAGCTCATTATCGTTTTGAGGCAGTTTTCTGCAATCCTAATTCGGGACATGAAAAAGGTAATGTCGAGGGTAAAGTCGGTTATCATCGGAGAAATATGCTTGTACCGGTACCTCAGTTTAATAGTCTGGAATCATTCAATAAAGAACTGCTTGAAAAGTGTGAAAAAGATGCCGGGAGAGAGCACTATCGTAAGAATTCCACCATCGAAAAGCTTTTTACAGCAGACAAATCAGAATTGTTAGAAATACCTAAAACAGGACTTGATGTCAGTAAAAGTATTACTGTAAAAACTAATAAATATGGCAGGTTCTACCTGGGAAATGGACTGCATGAATACTCAATTTCACCAAAATATTCTCTTATGAATGTACGTATAAAAATTACGGCAAATGAAGTAATTCCCTTAGATGATAGTTTAAGAGAAATTGTAAGACATGAGAGGTTTTACGGAAACTACAAGCAGCAGAGTATGAAGTGGCTGCCTTACCTAAAACAGCTCGCAAGGCGTCCAGGAGCATTGAAATACACAGGAATATACCAATTGCTGCCGCAGTCCATGAATACTTATCTCGAAAAATGCGATAAGAGCAGCATAGGAAAAGTGCTTCATATGATCGCTACGTTAACCGAGTTGAATGATTTTGAGAGTGCTGTAAAAACAGTAGATAATGCACTTGATTATGAAGTAGCTGATACGGATAGTTTGCTCAATCTTCATAACCGTATTCATGGTAGTTTTATTGAATTACCACCGATACAATTACCCGATAACATTCCCGTTTTGGCAGGTACTTTCACGGATCTGGATGTCTATGATCAAAAACTTGAGAATACAGGAGTTTTAGTATGATATCTGAAGTAGCTACTTGCTGTAAAGAATTACGATTAAGCCATAATATCGTGGATATGGCCGAAAAAATAGAGGCTAAAACTCATATTGAATTTCTGGTGCAACTACTCCAGTCTGAATTAAAGCATAGAGAAAATAATAGAATTGATAAACTATTGAAGAAGGCCGGTTTTTATAGTTTAAAAAACTTCGACGGCTTCAAATTTGACGAGATTACACTCCCGTCTTCAATTACCCCCGAATACCTTAAGGACTGTGAATTTCTGGAGACAAAATCCAATATTGTAATGTATGGAAACGTTGGTACTGGTAAAACTCATTTGTCCATTGCTCTCGGGGTGGAAGCCTGTAAAAAAGGGATAGAAACCCGATTTTTCAGGACTGCTGCATTAGTGAACAGGCTTTCTGAAGAGAAGAAAAAAGGGACATTATCTAAGTTCATGAAACAAATATTGAAATCAGAATTATTGATTTTGGACGAATGGGGATACGTTCCACTGGATCGCTTGGGAGCTCAATTATTGTTTGAAATTATCTCTGAATGCTATGAACGTAAATCATTGATTATTAACACCAATATTGAATTTTCAAGATGGGTAACTGTGTTCTATGACGAACAGATGACAAGTGCGATAGTTGATCGAGTGCTGCATCATTGCCATCTGTTATTGTTCCCAGGACAAAGTAATCGAATAAAAGAATCAGGGCTGGGAAAATAGGAGGAAGATATGGTACTAACAAAAAAATACCTTGAGAACTATCAGAATAATACTCGAAAAAAGATACCGGATACGGTTAAAAAAGAACTACTTTTGGAATTGGGACAGCCATTTATTGATAATGAAGGACATTTAAATGAGTACTCTGAACAAGACATATTTGAACAAGTAAGGAAGACTTTTCAGAGATATTCTGAGGAGGGTAAAACCAGATAAAATTGCATCTAAAATTCCCCACTGGGTAGTGGGGAAAAATAATTGCAATAATGGGGAATTCCTACTTGCAAAAAACAATAATTCTGATACACTTAAACTTGCCATGTGGGCCTCCTAAACTGAAATAGTCTTTCACTACAGTTTACACCAGAGGTCTACATAGTATTTTTACACTTCATGCATTTAAATGGTAATAATGGTTGTGTAAAATTCCCATAATCTGATCCATGTACTTTATATTAATCGACCCCGATATATCCACCTTTATTTTATAATGCGTATCTAAGTAGTAGCTATTCGGGTAAAATTGAATGTGGTATTTTTCTACATTCATCCATTGGATTTTGTTGAATTCTTTTCTGCGGTAAATTATTGTCAGTTCGGCAATAGATTTAGAAAAATTGAATACAGAATTAAAAGAATTCAACTATGAGGCAGTAATAAATTCAGTTGATAGTAATTGGCAAAAGATAGATATTTTCAATCCAGACGGAAAAATGATTGATTATAATGAAGCAAGTTTAACAAGACTTTCAAAGTATAAATGGACTAAGGAAGAGACTAAGGAAGAGATTAAGGAATTGATTAATGGCAATTAGATAGTATACAAAAAAGTGATTATTTAATCAGCCTCCAGAACAGCTGATAATGCCACCTGAAACTGATGTTATATCCTCCCAGTATATAAGTAAGCTATGCCATTTTACAGCATAACTGTTTGAGATGAATCCAGAGAGATAGTGGAGGTAATGATCTCTACTAAAAAATCTTATCCAATAGTTCAATTGAACCAACGCCATGGAGCAATAATAGATCCACATACTCTGTTTGTAAATTCTCAAGGCTTTGATAAATACCTTCAAGGCATTCCTTATAACCTCTTTCATGGGCTTTTGTTGCTAATATAAATTCATCTCTTCTATGAGAAACAGCTTTCCCAATTTTTACCTCTGATTCACCATTCCCATAACTAGGCGCTGTTTCTATATAATTACCACCTAAATCCAAATACATGTTCAATAATTTTTCCGCTTCTTTATAAGGTGTTTCACATAGATGAAATCCGCCAAAACCAATGTCTGACAACTCAATGCCCGTTGAACCTAAGGCTCTTTTTTTCATAATCATCCTCCTTCTCATTAAGGTGGTATCTTGTGGATATTTTCACTTAACACCGTCTGCGACTACCTCTTCATAGAAGTAAGTCCTCATTGATACTGTTCACACTCATACAATCATGATGTTCCTGCTTTACATACGGTTCTACAAAGCTTCCCTGTTTCTTAGATCATTAATATACCCAGAAGGTGTTATGTCCATGTAGCTTCTAAAGATTCGACTAAAATAAAACTGATCGTCATACCCAACCATAGCTGCGATATCTTTCACTCTAACACATGTATTCTGAGTCATCAACTCTCTGGCTTTTTCCATTCTTACACGGGTCATATAATGATTGTAAGATTCATCAATATACTTTCTAAACATCTTACTTAGATAGGGCTGAGAAACACCAAACTTAACACATAACTCTTTTAGGGGTAATTGTTGATTTAGGTTTAATTGTAAATACTCTGTTATTTTTTCTAAAAACTGAGGTGTGTCAATTTTATCAATTAAGGAATCGATTTCAACAAACTTAACCAATATATCCCAGTAACTATCTTTCAATTCATCTATGCTTGACGAGTAGGTAAATATCTCTTCAACAAGGTACTCCGCTTCTAGAAGTGACACTTTGTTACCGTAAGTTTGCCTCATTTTATAAAGAATTTGTTTTGCCAATGATTCCATATATAACTGAGTTCTCTTATCCGCTTGCCACTTAGCGTATAACACGTCCAATTCCTTTTTAATGCAACAATCTTGTTTTTCTTTTATAAAATAATACAACATCTCCAAATCATCATTTTGTGCCGTTGAAATGTGACTTGTGACTATTTTACGGACTTCTTGAACGGTCAACGACTGATTATCACCAATAGTGATTGAACTATCAAGAGCACGATATAGCTCTTTTACTTTCGTAGAAAAGTCTTCCACTTTCATTGGCCTTTCAAAATAGACCAGGGTCTGGTAGCCATTATTAACTTTAAGGTTTGATTCTTTGTTAATAAAGTCAATCACGCCTGTTCCTTTTACTTGACTAAATGGGACAAAAAATAATTCTTCATAGATATCTCTACCAAAAATTATCGATGATTGGTTATTTTCAGCAAATGTTTCTAAGCTGTGTTTTTTGTTGTACCTTGTTGGCAATCCATTGATTCTTTTGACGGCCAAATAGTATCTACTACTAGGGAAAACCTTTTTTACAAGCCGCTTATCATAAGCATCGTTATAATAAAATGCATTAAAGAGTTTAACATGATCCTGCATATAATCTTTGTTCAGTTCTTCTTTTATTTTCTGTAGCATTTTACTTATTTTAACTGGCATCACCGGCTTCAACAAGTAGGAACTTGCTCCGAGATTCATGGCTTTTTGTACATAGTCAAACTCCTGGTGCCCACTGGTCACCAGGGATTTGATTCTTAGACCTTGGGCATTAATCCACTCAATTAACTCTATACCATCCATTAGTGGCATACATACATCCGTAATCACAAGATCACAATGGTTTTCATTGATTTTATCTATGGCATCTTGACCATTCTCTGCTGTGGCGACCACTTGAAAATCAGTGCAATATTTCTCAATGATCATATCAATGTGCCTGATTGCAGAGGGTTCGTCGTCAACTATTATCACTTTATACAATGTCATCACCCTTCGTATCATTCACAATAATCTCAACAGAAGCGCCCACATCATTGTTCACAATTAAAAAATCCATTTCCCCTCCATAAAGCAAGTACATTCTAGCAAAAATATTAGCAAATCCCATACCACCTATTTCAAGCTCAATGTTCCCAGTCGGATTTGACATCTTGCTTTTAATCGACTCGAATTGGTGATTGATGTCTTTTAGAACTTTTTCTGGAAAACCACATCCATTGTCTTTTATAACAATTGACCACCCTGCATCTGTCACTTTACCAATCAGCTCAATCTTCATAACTCGAGATGTATTTTTAAAAGCATGTTTGATACTATTTTCTACAAACTGTTGAAGTGTTATTTTGGGAATAATGATACCTTTTATCAAAGCATCACATTCCACATTAAACTCAAGTTTATGTTCATACCTTGATCTTAATATGTTTAGATATTTTTCAACATACTCGATTTCTTGTTCGATGGTTGCATACTTCTCAACAACATTGGTAGAATACCTTAACATATCAGCTAAATTGCCACAAATCTCACAGATACTTTCATCGTTAACCATAAGACCTTTATTCGAGATTACATTAAGAACGTTAAATAAAAAATGAGGGTTCACTTGAGCTTGTAAAAGATCATATTGGGCATCCTTTTGCAACATCATGATCTGTTTTTCTTCTTCTAATGTGTGCTTCAATCGCTCAAGTACATTCTGATAAGCAATACTAAGGGCTTCGATTTCGTCATTTGGCACATCTACGACAACATTAAAATCATCAGTGCTAAGTTCAGCTTTTTCCATCACTTCTCGAAGCCGCCTGATGGGTCGTGTTAAGAATTGTGATAATAGAACGATAAACCCAAGACTGATCATGTAAAATAGCATAACCATCAGCACAACCATGGTTAATAAGTATCGATTTTCTTCTTCTATGATAGATTCTGGTTTCATGACCATAACACGAATGCCATACATGTCAGGTTCAAATTTTGAAATCAACTTATCTTCTTGATTACTAATAGGACGAACCCCTGAGTTAAATGCCTGATCATTCATTATATCCATATATAATTCAGGAGCAAATGGTTCTATATTGGTGTATAGAGGTTCATTTTTATTCACAAAAATAATGACTTCTAGTGTTTCATCTGATAATTTAATCAGTTTTTTTAGTTCAGCAATGGTTTGTTCAATCTCAATATAGCCCATTCCCGTCCCTTGCACTTCACGTATAAGTGAAAAAACAGGTTCACCTTCGGCCACACCCCAAACATCGTTATGTGCTGTTACAAGTATGGGTTGTCCCTTTTTAGCATCAGCATCAGCCAACCAAGGCATTAACGCCCAATCAATGCTACTCTTTTTACTAGGCGAAGCCACTTGCTTAGTCGCAATAAATTCATTACTTTCGTTAAAAATAATAACACGATAAAATTTCAACATAACAGAATCTGTTATTAGGCTTTTCTGCAACTCATTTCGAGCTTCACGAATGTACTCATCTTTATAGTCATTTTGGCGACTTAGTACCCTTAGGCTATTCAATGTTATTGGGTCTGAAAGCAACGTATCCGTACGATATTTCATTAAGTCGACGATTTCTAACATTTGATTGGTGGCTTGCTCAGATATTGAGTTTAACCGATCAAGTTCTTTTTCAATGAGTTGTTGAACGCTATAATTATAGAGTAAAACACCAATAATAATTGCTGCAACCAACATAAATGCCGCATAAATTGTAATCAATTTAAGCTGAAACCTCATAGAAACCTCCAAGGATACGTAGTTCTTATCCTTTAACCGAACCTGATGCCATGCCTTCAACAATTCTTTTATTGAAGATCAAAAACAGAATCAGCATTGGCACTGTTATAACAATCGCATTGGCGAACAGTAGATTATGTGAACTTGAAAACCTGCCCATATAGTTATATAGCGTTAACTGAACCGTTACGTTGTCTTTACCTGGAAAGAAATACAAAGGGTTCATGAAGTCATTAAATATGGTCACCGCATTCAAAATGACAATGGTTGCTGTTACTGGCTTCAGTAAAGGAAAGACGATTTTTGTAAATACTTTCCACTTAGTACAACCATCAATATACCCTGCCGCTTCAAGTTCCCGGGGAATCGTATTCATGTACCCACGGTATAACATAATGGTAAAGGGCAATTGTAATGCCACTTCAATCATGACAATTGAGAACAATGATTTATAAATATGTAAGCTTTGTAGCACCCATATTGTAGGTAAAATAGCCGGTGGCAACATAAGTCCAAGTAAGAAAATCATACTAAAAGTATCTTTCGCCTTACCTTGATACCTTTGTAATATATAACCAGCCATAGAAGCCGTAATAACTAAAATTATAACAGAGAGCACCATGATGGACAAACTATTCTTAAACGCCGTTATAATCTGAAAATCATTGGCCTGTATAATTTCATAATAGTTACCCCATACAGGCTCTGTAGGGATAGACATCTTTAATAAGTTTGCTTCTTTTCTATTCTTCAATGAGTTAAAAAGCATAAACACAAAAGGTACAGCAAATAGTGCAAGGGCCACAATAACACCAATCACATCATATAGTAACGTCCGTTTTCTATATTTATTCATCTAGTCCATCTCCTTTTGTAGAAGTAATTTCCTTAGAGGAAATGCAATAACACCAATTAAGACAAGCATAATAACGTTACCTGCCGTTGATAACCCATAAAAACCAGCCGCATATTGCTTATAAATCGTTGACGCAAGGACATCTGAAGCAAATCCAGGTCCGCCGCCAGTCATGGCCCAGATCAAATCAAAACTTCTAAGCCCGCCAATTAAGGATAAGAGAATGACGGTGTTCATTGCAGGTCTCACCAGCGGTATGGTAATATTCTTTAGCTTTGACCACTCATTTGCACCATCAATAGCAGCGGCTTCATAGAAAGTTTGATCAATGGAGACGATACCAGCAATATATATAACCGTGGCTATACTAACACCTTTCCAGACATCTGTAAGTATAACACTGTATAAGGCTAGATCAGGATTGCCCAACCAACTGATGCCTTCTATGCCTACGGTGCCAAGCACTGTGTTAACAAATCCTTTTGTAGGGTGTAGCAATGACTTAAACACCATACCAATGGCAATGGTACTCACCAAGTTAGGGAAAAAGACAAGGGACCTTATAAAGTTCTTTGATTTTATTCTACTTGTCAAAAATATAGCGATGAAAAATGCCAACACCACTTTAAGGCCACTAGATAAAAAGGCATATATCACCGTATTTTTCATACTAATTGCTAAAGATCTTTCGGAAAAAAATAAGACAAAATTATCGAACCCAACAAATCTAAAACTATCAAAATTCCAAATAGTCATACTAAAAAACAGTGATATAAGTACTGGCACTAAGAAAAAAACACTGAAAATAGTTGCTGCTGGGACAATAAACCACATAGAGTATATCTTACTAGCTTTCACATCGTTCTCCCTTCTTTTTAAAAAAAGCAATAGCTACTTATGTGTGAGATAAGCAGCTATTGCATCAACTAGTTAAATAATCCAACTTACCAATCTAAACCTAACTGAATGGCTTGTTTCAAACAATCCGCATCATATGCTGCTGCTGCTTCAAGTGCTGTTGTTTGACCTGAACCAACTTCTTGAGTGATTGCTGGACAGTTTGGTCCTTTGACTGCTGTCATGTACTCAAGTGCTGGTGCTGTTTTCCCGCTATCTATGTAGGCTTGCATGTCATCTTTTACGATAGACATTGTGTCACCTGGAAGTGCATAGCCTTCAACAACGTAAGCACCTGTTGGTGGCACAGCTGCTGTATAAGCATCTAGACCTTCTGTTGATAAGTATAGTTCAAAGAAAGCTTTGACTGCATCGATGTTTTCAGAGTCTTTATTGACATATAGTGCGTTTGGCATCCAAATAGTTAACCCTTGATCGTCTGGGTTATCGCCAGGAATACCAAATACGCCGATGTCTTCCACTGCTTCTGGGTATAAATCACTGACATTGGCCATAACAAATGATAACATAGGCCAATGTGCACCTTCTCCAGTTGCAAGCATATCAACACCTTCATCAAATGTTGCCACTGCATAATCAAGGTTCAAAAATGGCTCAATATCAATTAATTTTTGGAAACTCTTCACACCAGCAGGGCTTGTTGCAAATTTAGCTGTACCTGCTTCGAATTCTGTTGCAAAGTTTGGATTTTCCGCTAAGACGTTATAGTTATCACCAAGGAAGGTCACTTGTGATGTCCATGCATCACCATAAGTGCCAATAACCGCTGACGTTCCTGATGCTTTAATTACTTCACAGTTCGCCAAGAATTCATCCCAAGTTGTTGGTACTTCAAGGCCTAAGTCTCTATAAACAGCTTTGTTGTACATGATACCACCAGCCATGATCGTATTGAGTGGTATACCATATTCCGCGCCATCAATGGCAACGGTGCCTTTAAAACTATCGGCAATCTTAGCCATAAATGGTTCCCCTGAGATATCTAATAGGTATTCTGATGGGTTAAGCGCTCCAAGCAATGAGCCTGAGTTGTAGACGAACAGATCTGTCATATCACCTGAAGCAAGTCTTGTTTTAGTTAGGTTGTCACCTTCAGAACCACCAACAGAACGATCCATCGAAACGTCAAGTCCCAGTTGTTCTTTTGCAATGGCTGCAACCGCTTCAACGCCTTCAGCTACTGTGTTTTGATCCATCATTATCGTGAGTTCAACACCTTCAAAAGGAAGGCCCGCCATTTCTTCTTTGGCTTCTGTTTTTTCAGTCTCACCTTTTGTTGCTTCTTCTTTTGCCGCTTCTGTTTTTGCTGGCTTTGCTGCCGTTGGCTCTTCAGTCTTTGAGCCACACCCAACAAATAGACTAGTAACCATAACAATCGTTAGTATCATAACAAGTAATTTTTTCATTTCTTTTATTCCTCCATCGTCTTTATTATTCATAAATAGTAACATCTGGGCAATGCTTTCCGAATGGACAATGCATCGTTTATCCATGGAAAATGTAATCATTATTGAAAAGATTCAATATTTATACAGCAAAAGTGATGTTATACATACCTGATCCTACACATACTGAAAGACCATTGTTGTTTCTAACCATCGCCCCTGTGATATCACTGTCAACTACTTCCTTTGCTTGTTTTAACACAATCGTACAATTAGTATTGACTGGCACACTTATGGACAGCTTAACATTGCCATCTTCGAGTGTCCAATTGCTTTTAATTTCACCAAATTGGGTCATCAAGCTCCCTTTAACATAAGAGAATCGACTGTCCACTAAAGGTTGTATATAGAAGTGACGATACCCAGGGTTCTGCTCGTCAACTTCAATCCCCACCATGCTACGTTGAACCCACTCACCTATTGCCCCATAAGCGTAGTGGTTAAAGGAATTCATGTCTGGGCTCCACATGCTACCATCTGGTTTGATCCCGTCCCAATGTTCCCATATTGTTGTGGCACCCATCTTAACTTGATAAAGCCATGAGGGGAAATCATCTTTAAGAAATAAATCATAGGCTTCTTTGACTTTACCATTTTGTGATAAAGCAGAACAGAAATATGGTGTGCCTAAGAAGCCTGTAACAAGATGTCCATCTTCTTTATCCAAGAGATGAACCAAATCATCGGCAACCATCTCTTTGTTTTCTTCTGGTACTAAATCAAAATACAATGAAACAATATGAGCCGTTTGTGTTTGAACCGTCATATGACCTTTTGCATCAAAAAACTTACTTTGATACTTATTGACTATTTTTTCATGATAGTCACTGTAGAACACTACATCCTCATAGTTACCAAGTGCTTTGGCTGCGTTAATAAATAGCTGTGTTGAATAGGCACTATAAGATGCACACATAAGCTCATTGGGTGTCGCACCAAAATAACTGCCCTCTTCAGCATCTAAAGCTACCCAGTCACCAAACTGCAATTTATATGACCATATATAGTCTTCTGAATGATGTCTCATAAAGTCTATCCAAGCCTTCATGCTGTCATATTGAGCCAAAAGTATCTCTTCATCACCATAGACTTGATAAAGTGTCCATGGCATAATAACCGCGGCATCTGCCCATCCTGCGGCTGAATCTGTCCCTTGTGATAGGAAATCATCATGATCATAATTACCCGTCAATATATCTGGTACCACATGAGGTACCCCACCTTCATCTGTCTGATCAAAGGCTAGATCTGTCAAATATTTTTTATAGAAGTTATAACAATTTTTTAAATAACTCGCTGTTCGACAGAAAACTTGAGCGTCCCCTGTCCATCCTAGTCTTTCATCTCTTTGAGGACAATCCGTTGGGATATCCACAAAGTTACCATTAAGTCCCCATAGAATATTATGCATTAATTGATTAACATCTGCATTGGATGTTTCAATGGTGCCCGTACTTTCCATGCCTGAACTTATGGCCATTGCTACGAAATCATCGGCTTTTGGTGTGCCAGGATAAGTCTTAATTCTTGCATACCTAAAGCCTTGAAATGTGAATGAAGGCAGATAAACAATTGATTCATCATCACCAAAGATGTATTGAATGGTCTGTTTGGCCCCTCTCAAGTTATCAAGGTACACATTCCCATCCTTATCCAACGCCTCGAAGTAGTTAAGCTCTATAACATCGCCTTTTTTTCCTTCTGCTGACATTTGAACCAGTCCCGACATGTTCTGGCCGAAATCGAGTACTACGTCTCCTTCAGGTGTTTTGAATAGCTCTTTTGGCTTAAACTGTTCAATCACTTCAACTGGTTCGCAGATCTGTGGTCTTAGAATATTTTTATCAAAGGCTATGGTTGAAACCTTGGCCCAACTTTGTGAATTCAAGCCCCATCTATGCCAATCAGCAATTTCCATTCTAGCATCATAGATTTCTCCATCATAAATATTAGAAAATAGTATGGGTGATAAATGCCCAACCCAAGTCTCATCAGAGCCTATAACGTCATGGCTACCATCTGCATAATTAATATGCACTTCACATAAAAATCCGGCTTGATCACCGTACATATTGGCATTTCTGCTAAAGCCTAAAGAACCTTTATACCATCCAGTGCCTATAATTGCACCAATTGTGTTGTTCCCTTTCTCAACCATTTCAGAAACATCGTAAACCTGATACATCAGATTATTTTTGTAAGATGTCCATCCAGGTGTTAACTTATAATCTCCAACTTGTTCTCCGTTAAAATACAAATTATATAAACCAAAGGCCGTTGCAACACAGTAAACCGATTCGATTTCTTTATTTGCCCTGAATTCTTTTCGAGTATAAAAAGTTTCTTCGTTATTAAGTTGTGAGGAATCTTCAATGGTGATCATACTTGCATTGCATTGATTGTTCACATAACCTGTCACAAAATAGGTGGTTTGCCACGCTGTTTCCTCATTTTTGTTATTCTTCACCCTTACTCTAACAAAATACTTCGTAAAAGCTTCACATGAAATACCAGGTAACTCAACATGAATCGATTGGCTCGACTTCACATATAGACTGTCGTATAAGACTTCCTCAAAATCCAAGCCTTTTGACAGCTGGATTTGATAGTCGGTTTGAGCAACCGCTCTCTTATCACTTTTCAAAACCCATGTCAGCTTCGGTAAAGAACCAAGCCCTATGGGAGTTTGTTGATGGTCTAATTGTATCGTTTCAATTGTAAACATTTTATGCCTCCATCGTCTGACTCATTAATGATTGATTTGGGTGTAACTGTCAATTTCTCTAACCCATCCATAAACTGATGTTGTTTTACATGGTATGCCTTAATTGTAGTTGAAAAAGTTGTCTTGAATTCATCCTATCATCCCATTACCGTCTAACGAATATTTTATGTTATTTCTAATCCGTGCGCCATGGAAAAATCAATCTTATAGCATAAATATACAATCTTATACCTTCTCAAGATACAAATTTAGTTCAAGGGTAATCGAGTAGCTACAACTAAAAGTGACAGACCCTCCGATTCATACTCTGAGAATCATGAGGGTCTGTCACTTTTAATTTATAGGGCGGATGTTGTTGCTATACTTGCAATAACATCAACTCAGTCAGATTAGATATTGCATCGGTGCAATCACTATAAGGCACACCTTTGGCAAAGCAATAGTTCACTGAATACGATTGCCAAACCTCTTGTAGAAATAGTCTTTATATGTCCGCTCCAGCCTGCATCATTACTTCCTTCAATTTCTCAATATAGTATTTATAATTCTCTAAGGAAGTTGATGGTGCAACCTGATGATCGGCACCTGGTACATAACCACCTTGTCTGATGACTGGCAAAAGACGTTCAAACTCTGCATCAATGGCCTCTTTGCCTTTGGCAATCTCTAGCTTATTATAACCACCAATGAACTTAAGTGTCGGAAACTGCTCGCGTACGGCAACGATGTCCAAATGATAGGAAAAGTTATATTTCTTGTCAATCGAATTTTCAGAGAAAAGGCCAAATGATAGAAATTTTTGTTATATACTATCTTAATTGTCGAAATACTATTTTATTTCCAGACAAATCGTATGGTTTCTCACATTCTCAACATTAAACAGCATATTTTGACTCAAAATACCTTCTATAGCATAGACCTTTCCCTAAAGTGCGCACAGGAGATAATTAAACTGCAATATTTGAATAATCCACACCTGGGGGAGGACGGCCTATCTTTCTCAGATGCTTCAATATCTTCCTGATTTCAGGAGGATTCCGGATAATTGCAATAACCCTCATCTCTGATCCGCATTTCGGACAAACCATTGGGTCTATTTCATATACTTTTGTTAGTAACCGTGCCCATGCTTTTCTTGAAGTTCTGTCTGTAACTTCACTCTCTTCTTCATCAAATGTCTTCTCATTCCCAAGGCTTTCCTGTTGTGCTGCTTTCCATCCAGAAGGAACATGTTTTATAATTTCCAGATGTTCTGTCCATTTTCCTCTGGTTCTGGATGCATATAATCCATATCGTCTAATATATTGAACACCCTTGGGAGGAATATGCTGTGTTAGCTCAG
>Ga0075111_1000565_pt1 | contig 17281 bp, 12 predicted proteins | sample AntAceMetag02UKK_FD_69787 | JGI IMG/M metagenome (GOLD analysis project Ga0075111, IMG submission 69787) | Saline lake microbial communities from Ace Lake, Antarctica - Antarctic Ace Lake Metagenome 02UKK | ecosystem: Environmental > Aquatic > Non-marine Saline and Alkaline > Saline | place... | reverse complement strand
TGCCTGATGGGAAATATCATCAACGACATGACCCAGAATTTTAAGGATTATATGGGAAGCCAGAAGCTTTCGGATTATCTTTAGAGTTCGCAGTGCCGAAAAACCAGAAATCTCTGATTTCATAGTTTTTCGTGCATCCTCGAAAAGTTACGAAAATTGCAAATTTTCTACTTTTCAGGATCTTCAGTTCTCAGTTCAATGTCAATTAGTTAATAATTTTATTTAAGATTGCTGATTAATGAGTGTAGATTTTTGATTTATTATAATTTGATAATCAGGGACATCTTAAATTAAAAATCGTTAATCGACAATCATACATCATAATCATTGCCTAAACTTATTAGCATTGGTCCTCAGTTCGCAGTCTTCAGTGCCCTTGCTTAACCTACATTATTATGCATCATGTTTGTAATAAGTAGGGGTCATTGCGAGCGAAGCAAAGCAATCTTTTTCCAGCAATCCGTGTTTGATAAGTACTACTTTTTTTACTAAACTCTTTCCATAATAATTTCCTTCCCACACCCTATTTCCTTCTCATCAACGTTAACCATTCATGCTAAATCGATTTATAATTCTGTTCTTTCTAATTTTACAGTCGATTGTTGCATTGCCCCAAAAGCCTGTAACAACATTTGACATTCCCATTTTTGCCTACCATCGCTTTGGTGATGATCGATATCCAAGCACAAACATTTCGCTGAAAATCTTCGAGGAGCAGCTTCAATACTTGAAGCAAAATAATTACACTGTACTCACCTTTGGTGATGCTATTGCGAAATGGGAGAATTCTGGGCCAATTCCTGAAAAGGCGGTGATACTTACCGTTGATGATGGCTATTTGAGTTTTTATACCGGCGGATTTCCATTACTGAAAAAGTACGACTTTAAGGCCACAGTTTTTGTTCAAACCGGAACGGTTGGTGGAGGTGATTTTATGTCGTGGCAACAAATCAAGGAGATTCAGGATGCCGGGATTGAAATTGGCAACCATTCTGATTCGCATGCGTATTTTGTGAATTTACCTGAAAATGAAAGGAAAAGAGTTTTTCAATTAGATTTTGAAACTGCGTCTTCAGTATTAAAAATCCATCTTGGGAAGGCTCCCCAAATTTATGCATACCCTTATGGTGAATGGACAAAAGACATGGAAGACGTACTGCAAAGAAAAGGCGTGCTGGCAGCAGCAGTACAAAAATCAGGTGTGTTTTGCGAAAGCAGCCCTGCCTTTGCTATTCCGCGTTTCCCGATGGGCGGGCCATTTGCTACCATCAATGGATTTAAAAATAAGCTACAAATGAAAGCACTTCGAGTTGCGGAAGTCTCGCCAGCGACACCATTTTTGAATGAGAATCCACCCAAGCTGACTTTAAAACTTGTTCCCGGGAAAATCAACATCAACCAGGCCCAGTTTTTTGTAGGTGGGAAAAAATCAGAAAATATCGAGGTGAGTTTTGACAACGACATTCCTATCATTGAAGTTGTATCTCCCGAAAAACTCACCGACCGCCGCACGCTCTACACCATCACCGCTCCTTCGGTTGATGGGAAAACCTGGCACTGGTACAGCCATTTGTGGATCAGTCCGGAGGTGAAAGAGGAGTAATAAGCTCACCAGCATCAATTAAAACTTCCAGTTTTTACCTTTAATCGTTTGCCCCAGGCAAGGCAACACTTGATTCAATACTCATGAAGAAATCGCATGGCCTGTCTGAAAATATGGCTGGCAGCCATGGCCTGAGTTTTGAATTTCCAAATCCCACCACAGGGAATTTAATCAATATTGATATTGTGGCGGAGGAGAGGCAATCAGTATCTTTACGATTGTTTGGTTATCAGGGGCAAGTTTTATCGGAAACGCCAAAAAACACAATTCACCCTGGCAGAAGTCAATTTTCTTTTATTGTTGATTTCTTCCCGGGGATAGGGGAATCCATGCCTACAATTGTATCTGTAGTAACAAAAGATATTGTTATGAGAAGAACCCAACTTTTTCAGTTTGTTGTGCTCGTATTGTTTTTCCTTATCAATGGATGCCAATCAAATACTCAAAAAGGCGAAACCGGTAGCCTGTTTATTATTGGCGGGGGCCAGCGCCCTCCTGAACTTATGCAACAATTATTGGATGCTGCCAATCTCCAACCTGATGATTATATTCTTATCCTACCCTTTTCGAGTATTGAGCCCGTGGAATCTTCCAGGTATGTTACAAAGCAAATCCTTGAACTTGGGGTATCAACTATTAAAACCCTGTTTCTAAATACTGATTCATTGTTATCTGCGTCAGCGCTGGATTCGGTGAGGGAAGCACGACTGATTTATATCACGGGTGGAAATCAGAATTTGTTTATGAAAACTGCCAAACGAACCGGTTTAACCACTGCTATCCACGATGCATATAACCAAGGTGCAATGATTGCCGGAACCAGTGCCGGGGCAGCCGTTATGAGTAAAAAAATGATCACGGGCAATCAGCTATCACTCGCTGAATACTCGGGGAATTTTAGGACAATCCACCAAAATAACATCGAAATTAGCGAGGGTTTGGGGCTGCTTAACAACGCCATCATCGACCAGCACTTTATCCAGCGCGCGCGCATGAACCGTTTGCTTTCGGTTGCTATCGAATACCCGGACGAGTTATGCATTGGTATCGACGAATCCACTGCAATTCTTGTAAATGGAGATAATGCAATTGTAGTTGGGAGTAGTCAGGTTGTTGTAGTCAGTAATCACGACAAGCTAATGAAAACTCACAATGGTTTGCTTGGCGCTGAAGATCTACAAGTAAAAGTGCTGCTTCCGGGAGATTCTTTTAAAATTGATTAGCAGATATTGATTTATGAAAATAAAAACAATCGCCCCCAAAATCCCTGACACTTTTTCTATTCTGCTCATTATCATGGTAATATTTATCGCCCTGACCTGGATTATTCCTGCAGGTGAATATAGCCGTGAAGTTACTGATTTTGGGGGCATCCGCAAAGAAGTGCTGATACCAGGTTCTTACCGCCAGGTAGATTCGAACCCCCAGGGGATTGGTGCATTTTTAATGGCACCCATCAGGGGATTTATAGCTGCATCACAAATTATTGGGTTTTGCCTGCTTGTTGGAGGGGCCTTTGGAGTTTTCAACCGCACGGGAGCCATCAATGCCGGATTGACACAGGTGCTTAAAAACAGTCGAAAAAATCCCCGCCAGAAAAAGTTTATTGTCCCTTTGGTGATGCTGATTTTTTCACTTGCTGGCGCCACTTTTGGCATGAGCGAAAGTGTTTTGGTATTTATAATAATAACCATACCACTGTCACTTGCATTGGGCTACGACAGTATTGTAGGTATTTGCATGTCGTTTTTGGCAGCTGGGGTAGGCTTCGCAGGTGCATTTTTCAATCCATTTACCATCGGTATCGCGCAGGGCATTTCCGAGATCCCCTTGTTCAGTGGTTGGGAATACAGGATTGTAATATGGCTTGTACTAACACTTGCCGCGATACTTTTCGTAGCGCGATACATCAGGAAAATTGAAAAAAACCCTGAGCTCAGCCCGGTTTATCAAATTGATCAAAAAAGGAAACCAAGCACCATCGACAAGAATGACACCACAAAAATAACAATAAAGCATAAAATCATTCTTTGGATATTGCTCGCTACTTTTATTATCCTGGTCATTGGATCGAACAACTGGAAATGGTATATTAACGAGATAGCGGCACTTTTTACCGCTGCTGCAATCGTGGTGGCAATCATCTTTCGCTTGTCGGGGAAAAATGCGATGGAGGCTTTCGTGGAAGGTGCAAAGGGAATGACAATGGCAGCCTTGGTAATTGGTATTTCGAGGGGCTTACTTATCATTGCCACTGATGGCAAAATCATCGATACCATGCTTCATTCAATGGCTGAAGCCACGTCAGGAGTATCACCCGCCATTACTGCCCAAATCATGTTCCTGGTGCAAGGGGCCATCAACTTCTTCGTTCCTTCGGGTTCGGGGCAGGCAGCGCTTACCATGCCGGTTATGGCACCCCTAAGCGACCTGGTTGGTGTTTCGCGTCAAACGGCGGTACTGGCTTTTCAGCTCGGCGATGGTATTTTTAATATGATTATCCCCACCAGTGGAGTTACCATGGGCGCGCTTTCTATTGCCAAAATTCCTTATCAATTGTGGTTTAAATGGTTGCTTCCGCTAATCCTGATCCTAATGATCTTGGCCATGATCTTGATGATCCCTCCCACAATTATGTTTCAATATTAACCTGATTTATCCAGAAAAAAAAGAGGCTGCCCGAACCGGGCAACCTCTAATCAAAACTATGAGAAAAATCGTATTACTTGATTACAAACCTTGAAGTTTGTGTTTCATTCGCTGTTTGAACTTTCAAAAAATATACACCGGCAGGCAGGTCGGAAACACTGATTGTTTGGGTGTTGCTATTACTAACATTGGATTTCATAACGAGGCTTCCATGGATGTTAACAATACTTAGGCTTTGGATATCATTTCCTGAAACAATATTCAAAATATCTGTTGCAGGATTTGGATATATCGCGAGCGAAGTAACTTCCTGATCAGATATACCTGTTGTATTGGTGATATCATCAGCATCGCGTGGGTTAAGTCTATACTCTCCAAAAGAAAAATCGACAACACCGGTGATACGGTAAACTTCACCAACTGTTAAAACCACATTTAGCAGCTGATAATCCACGTTATCTCCAATTTTAAATTGTGTTGTGCCGTCATCATCTGTACAGAGATAGTAGAAGTCCTCTTCGTTGTATTCAGTTACCAGGGCATTTTGAATATAGGTTAGCTGGCCTTCCCATTTTTCAGCCGATTCGCTGCCGGCAGGAAGAGTTATGTCTATATCGGCACCCATAATGAGTGAAGCAGGGTAAGGGTTATTCCCGGTGCTAAGGGTCTGAATGAGTATTGGGGAAACCAATTCATTTAAATCGTAATAAACATCTCTTTTTGCAGTAAAGATTACCTCGTCGCCCACGGCAACTTCCTCCTGAAAACTAAACCCAAAAATCATTACACCATGATAAGCACCTTCAGCATCGTGAACCCAAACATTGTTGTAGGCATCGTTGGCTGAAATGATTGCATGGAAGGTTGCAGAAATATCATTTTCGAGTACGCCATCAGGATTTGCATCATTGGTATGCGCGATGGATGCCATTCCTGCATAAATGTTAACAGGCTCGTCCATTCCATCCTGGTTAAGCTGGTCAATGGTTAAATCGAAAACCATACTTTCGGATGCGTCACTCAGGTGTACCAGAGTCGCATCATCAGCATCAATCATAGCACTACTAAAGGTAATATCTGTTGTGCCACTCAACATGAAATCAGCAGCATTTACTGCTTCAACATTTCCATTATAGCGCACATCCACTTCAGTTTCGCTCATGCAATATGCATTTTCCATGGCCAATGTGGTCCATTCTTCGTATCCGCCATTTACAACAAGGTTGGTTCCACCGCTTTCTACAAAGGAAGCATTGTCAACATACACGGTGGCTTCATCCACAAAATCATCCTGGTCGTAAAACTTGATCCAAACGTAGGAAAATACAGCCTCATCAGGAACTACCGCAGTCCAGGTGATGGTTTGCCACTCGGGATTGTCTTCGGAATATATGGGAGCTTCGCCATAAATGTCATTCCCATCAGCATCGTAAAAATCTGCATAAATCTTTAAGCGGCCCCTGGTATCATTATCCAGGATATCCAGTGAAAACGTGTACTCTGCTCCTGTATTCACTGCGAAGTTGTCGCTTAGTAAATATGGCACATTGGTGGTGTGAAGGTTCATCTGGCAGGATTTAGCCCCTTCAGTAAAAAATTCCGTGTTGGGCTCCAGGCTAATATCGCCCGGGCTTGGTGCGTCGATGAACCAGTTTGTTGGTACCTGGGCCGTAAGATTAAAGGCCAGTACCATGCATGTTAAAAAGAGTAAATGTTTCAGTTTCATAATTAATTAATTTTTAGTTAAACATATTATCTGTATTTATCAATTCCTATCGCGTAAGGGTTGCAGTCAGTTATAAAATCTTCCTTTTCACTTCCATCGAGGTTGGCGCGTACAATAATGCCATTGGTTTTGTCGCTCCAGTATAATTTGCCTGCATCCAAATCGATGTCCATTCCCCAGCAAAATATTTCTGTCATTTCGGGGGCAATCACAACCTCCCCTGTCCCATCCAGGTTAGCCTTGCAGATGCCTTTGTCGAAATCGGCATAATACATTTTATTGTTTTCAACATCTATGCACATGGCACCACCATTTGTTCCGGGTACCAGTTCAGTAAAGGTATTTCCATTGAAATCGACACTGTACATCCCGCCGGTAAAATCATATTTATCATTTGTAAAAATAAACTTTTCTGATAAATAATCCCAGGCAAGGTCGATGGCCATTTCGGGAGGTGTGGAAAGCGACATGGGAATAAATATCTCCGATTCACTGCCATCGAAGTTGCACCTGCCAATGGCTTCCTGGGTTCCCCAGTACAATTTATCACCCACTATTTCGAGCCCAAAGGGATCGATAAGGTTGGGGTCGTTGATATCAATCACTACCTGAAGGTCGAAGCCTTCGAGGTCGTAACTATAAATCACACCCTCGCGGTAATCAGAAACAATTACCCTTGCATTGCTGGTGTCGATTACCATTCCATAGGGTTTATCCAGGCCGGTGTGCCCAAAGTCCTGAACTATCGGTGCATTGTCGTCTAAAACTGCATACCGCACGCTGTGGGTAGTACGGTCGGTAAAATAGAGGGTTTTCGTTTTTCCGGCAGTAGGATCCTTCACCTGCAAGTTTACAACCTTTTTAAGTGTATTGTAGTAAACCTCGTTAGACGCACCAACGGTAAGCGCAACAGTGTAAGTGCCCGGCTCGGTGTAGCTTATTTCCGGTTCCATTTCGGTGGATGTTTCGCCATTGCCAAATTCCCACAGGTAGGATGTGGCAAGAATAGATTTATTTGTGAATTTGACTGTTGTGGGAGCAGTAAGGTTATTGGTGGCCTCGTATTCGAAGTTGGCAATGGTACTGGCTTCCGGCATCAGTTCCCCGTCTTTGCATGCATCCAGCAGCAGTATCCCAATTAGGATGAAAATAAGGTTTAAAAATATTGTCGAACGTTTCATTGTATTAAGTTTTTCGTTTTAATAGCCGGGATTTTGATTTTCGGGGCCAATTGCTGAATTTGTATTTATTTCGGCAAAGGGGATTGGAAAAAGTAGCTGGTCGGAACTGTTCACTGTTGGCAGGGTTTGGAGGGCAAGATTGCTCCTGATTAAATCGAACCATCGCTGGCCTTCAAAGGTAAATTCCAACTGGCGTTGCTGAAGCATTTCCTGGAGCAGGGCATCATAATCCTGCAGGTCGACAGGCTCCAGCATCGCCCTTTCGCGAATGGCATTGATGTCGGCATTGATTCCATCAAAGGCCGACTGCTGGCGGATACGGGCTTCGGCACGGATGAGGTACATTTCGGCAAGCCGGAACACGTACACCCGATCAGCACCGCTTGAAATCTGCCAGTATTTGATTGAATATGGCTTATCCGAAAAACCGTCGAAGGAGGCATTCAGGCGTGTATCTTCTGCAGTAAATAGATTGATCAAATCCTCAGTTGGCGACACTTCGTAACGGCCTCCCAGCGAAGAAGGGAAACAATACTCGGCCATGCGGTTTTTGTCCTGATCGTTGTACTGCACTTCAAAAATAGATTCAGTATTGTTTTCGGAATTAAACAAGGAACTATAATCCGCCACAAGCGAATAATTGGTATTATTAATTACAGCATTCGCGTAGCTTTCCGCGTCAGCCCACCTTAGGTCGTAAAGGGCAATTTTGGCAAGCAAAGCTTGTGCCGCTACTGACGATGCCTTCCCGCTGGCCGTGTTGCCAATGTTTTGGCTGGCAAATTCAAGATCACCAACAATGTGGGTCAACACGTCTGCCATGGACGAACGTGGTGTATCCAAATCGTCGGTCGATAAAGTTGGTGTAACTTTTAATGGCGTATCCCCAAAATACCTGACAAGGTTAAAATAAGCCAGGCTCCTGATAAAATACAATTGCCCGGTGATGTCATTTTTATCTGCATCAGAAATATTTTCTACATTAGGCAGGTAATACAATACATTGTTTACACGGTTGATGGCAATATAACAAGCATTCCAGATTGATTCCGCGATGGTATTGTTCGAAAGCAGGTTGTTCAAACTGATGTTGTAATATTCCAGGATGGTTCCGGTGGCATTGGCATTGTCCGACGAAAGCTCGGCAGCTAAAACAGTATGCCGGCCATAAAATCCTGGCAATTGCAGGGCATCATAACAACCGTTGAGGGCCTGGTTGAGGTCTGATTGTGTTTGAATAGCCTCATTGGCAGGTATTGATTGTGTAGGCCCTGTATCAAGCTTGGCGCAGGATGCTGCTACAAATATCAAAAACAGAAATAATATATTCTTTTTCATTGTCATAAGTTTTTAAAATTTGAGATTTAAACCAACAGAAAATACGCGAGCAGAGGGATAGGTAAAAAAATCGGTACCATAGCGTAAATCATCATTTCCGGCATAATTAACTTCCGGGTCCATCCCGCTGTAGTTGGTTATCGTGAAAAGGTTTTGGGCTACAAGGTATAATTCCAGACGGCTCAGGCGCATTTTTTCAAGAACTTTTGGTTTAAAATCATAAGAAAGCCTTACAGTTTTAAATCGGAGATAAGAGCCATCTTCAATAAACCTGGATGAAGCCCTGTCGTTAATGTTGAGGTCGGCATTGGTGGCACGCGGAATTTGGCTAATGTCGCCCGGCTGCCGCCAACGATTCTGTATAGCTTGCAATTGATTGTCCTGCCCTTTCATCGACTCGATGTACCTCCTCGTGCCATTAAAAATGTCGTTACCATAGGTGTATTGAAGCATGATGTTCAGTGTAAATCCCTTGTACGAGAATATATTGGTGAGTGAACCAATAAAGTCGGGGTTGGGATCGCCAATAACCGTCCGGTCATTTTCGGTAATTTCACCATCGCCATCCACATCCCTAAAAACGATGTCGCCCGTTGACGGGTCAACCCCGAGGGATTCATAATTGTAAAAAACCCCAATAGGGTAGCCAACCCTCACGCTGTTTTCGCCCCTTCCAATCTGGTCGATTGGAATATCGTTGTACAATTTAGTTACCTCGTTGCGGTTCAGGCTGAAATTTGTTGAAAGGTCCCATTTAAACTCCCTTTCAATAATTTTGGCACCAAGCATAATTTCAATACCGTTGTTTTTCATCTCGCCAATATTTGAAATATAGGATCCGAAACCCGACGACGGAGGTACAGGCCGGTAGAGCAAAAGGTCTTTGGTTTGCTTGTTGTAAAAATCAAATTCAAAGGTTAGCTTGTTACTGAACATCGAAAGGTTAAATCCAATATCAAACTGGGTTGTCGATTCCCATTTCAGGTCAGGGTTTGGAAGTTGTGATGGATAGATGCCCGGGTTGAGTTGGTAATTTGCCCCTGACGAATAAAGGTTCATGTAGGCAAAATCAGGGATTCCGTCGTTACCCGTTAAACCATAACTTACACGGACTTTTAAATCATCTATGGAACTAACATTGAAAAAATCCTCTTCAGAAATCCTCCACGCGGCCGAAGCGGCAGGAAAGAAGCCATACTGATTATTGCCACCAAACTTTGAAGAGCCATCATAACGGCCACTCAGGGTAAACAGGTATTTGTATTTAAAATCATATTTAACCTCGCCAAAAAAGGAATTCAGCCCGCGGTCGAGCGCCGAGGCACTGCCCGCGGTAATAGTAGCAGCCGAAGCAATGTATTGGAAGTTCTCGTTGGGGAAATCCTGTCCGCGCAAATAAGTTGACCTGCGTTGGTATTTTTCAAAACTATATCCCAGCAGGGCATTAATTTGATGCTTCCCGTCAATTTCAGTTACATATCTTAAAATATTATTGCTCACAACATTCATCACGTTGGCAGTTGATTCAATGCCGAGTCCATTGTATTTTCCACCCTGTCGTGTCGTGGGCGGGTCGTAGGTATGCTCGCGCAGGTTATAATAATCGGCACTCCATTTGGTGTTAAAAGTCAATCCCTTATAAATCCTTATATCTGCAAAAATGCTTGAAATGCTCCTGAAAGAATAGTTCTCGTTGACGTGTAGGTTGCCGATAGACACCGGGTTTGCAAATGGACCGTCATCGTTATAAGTACCATCGGGATTGTAAACAGGATATATGGCCGGCATGGCAATGGCATTGGCCAGCGGCGAATTCAAGGATTGGTCGCCTTCCTTACGGTCGTTCTTCGAGTAACTCAAACCTATATTGGCCCCAACATTGATAAAGTCGTTTACTTTCACATCGAGGTTGGCGCGGCCATTTAAGCGGTCGTATGCCGTCCCAATCAAAGTACCTTCCTGAGTAAAATAATTTCCCGAGATATAGTACTTGGTTGATTTTGACCCTCCGACAGCAGACAATTCATAGTTGGCGATTGGCGCTGTGCTCAACACTTCATCCAACCAATCGGTGTCAATGGTATTGGTCTCAATTTCTTCCTGTGAATATACAGGCAATCCACCGGCTGCAATACTTGCATCATTTTTATACTCCATAAATTCCCTCGCGTTGAGCATGTCCAGTTTTTTGGCTACCTGCTGAACACCATAGTAGGCACTGAAATTGATTTTAGTTTTTTCGGCAGATCCTTTTTTCGTGGTAATCAGGATCACACCATTTGAAGCACGGCTTCCATAAATTGTTGTTGCTGATGCATCTTTCAAAACACTTATTGATTCGATGTCGCTGGGGTTAATGTCGGAAATGGCACTGGTGGTTTGGCCACTAAAACCTATTTGTCCAAAATCGCCGGTAATGATCGGGATTCCGTCAACCACGTAAAGGGGCTCACTCCCGGCGTTGATGGAACTTATCCCACGCACCCTCACCGAGATTCCCCCACCAGGTGTTCCCGAATTACTTACCACCTGCACACCCGTTGACTTTCCCTGGAGAATTTGATCGATACTAGAAACTGGTTTCTCGGTGAGTTCATCGCCCTTGATGGTACTCACTGAACTGGTGAGCAACTTTCGGCTTGATGAACCATAGCCAACCACAACCATCTCTTCAAGCTGTGTTGCAACTGGGCGAAGGGCTACATCAATCTCATTTTTGTCAGCCAACACCTCTAATGTTTGGTAGCCAATAAAGGAAAATATAAGCACCGACAAATTATCTGGCACCTCAATTTCGTACGCTCCGTCGATACCTGTTGCCGTGCCTTTAAGTGTACCTTTTATAACGATGCTCACCCCGGGCAAGGTGGAACCATTACTCGCATCTGTAACAGTTCCCCTGATCTTTTTTCCTTCCTGGGGAACTACCGGGGGCGATTTTTCGGCTTTCTTTTCTTTTGGTGTAAGCACTATTTTTTGCTGGATAATTTCGTGCTGGATATTCTTTTCATCCAACAAACCATTCAATACATCTTCAAGGGAGGCTTCGTTGTAGTTCACCGATACTGCCTGTTCAACATCAATTTTTGATGCATTGTAGACAAAGGTATAGTCACACTGCTTTTCAATTTTTTGAAGGACGGTCTTTAAAGGCTCGTCTTCCACGTCAAGGTTAATGGGCTTGCCTTGCCCTACACTTGCTTTTGCAGGAATGGGGATGAAAAATACCACCATTAGCAGCACCATTAAAACCTGGCTAAACACCTGATTAAACCTGGTGGCACCTTTTTGTTTAAAAAGTAAGCTTTGTTGCATATTTTTTTGGTTTATAGTTTACTTGGTAAAAGATATAGTGATAACATCATCAGTTTTTGAATAGCTCATCGGACTAATTTTTTGCATGAGCAGTAAAACTTCAGCAAGCGTATTTTTGTCGATAGTAAATGTGTATAGGTCATTATTTCGACCGGGATTTGAAATTTCAATTTCCACGCCATACCACCGCTCCAGCTTCCGGCATACAGAATAAATATCTTCCTGATCAAACACCAGCTTACCATCTGCCCATTGGGTCAGCATTTGTGCATCTACTTTCGATACACTCCCTGATTTGCTCATGCTATTGTAGGTGTGCTGTTCGCCCGGTATCAGTTCAACGCTTTTATAATTTTCGTTGCATGTAACTTGTACCTTGCCCGAAACAAGTACGGTTTGTACAAGCGGATCGCCCGGGTAGGAGGCCACCGAGAATTGTGTACCCAAAACAGAAACTGTAATCTCGGAAGTATTTACATGAAAAGGCATGCTTTCTGATTTGGCCACGTCAAAAAATGCCATTCCGCTTAAAGATACTTCCCTACATTTTTTATCAAAACTTTCAGGGTATTCAATCAGGCTCGATCCGGCCAGGATAACCTTGGAGCCATCAGGTAGTGTAAGTGGCGTTCGCTGGCCTGCCGGACTTTGTATACTAAGCATTTTGGGTGAATGCCCAGAAAAAATGTCGCCGGAGTATATTATTCCGGCAATGATTAATCCTACGAGCAACACAGCGGCAACCCTGATTAGTGGCGCAAATCTGTGGATAAATGGCTGCCTGATCGTTTTCAGGTAAATATTATTCAACATCCTTTCCCTTGTTTCCTTGGGTAATTCAGCCGGGTTAATGTTGTTCCACTGCCCTTTCAACATTTGCTCCGATTCAGGAAGGGAATACACCTTGTCCTTTTCTTTTGAAGTTGCCTGGCCTAACATGAACCGGGTGAGCAATCCTTTTTTTTCCTCTTTTTGCATCGGAGTTTTATTGTTTGATAATGTTCATACAACTGTGGCGCAACTATCCCTTAGTGGAAAAAGAGTTTTTTGCAAGATTTTCAGGGGAGGGTATTTGGTGACTGTGTGGAAAAGCAAATTATGACTTGCCCTGGCATTTATGCCAGGGACTGAAGTGATGCAGGATAATTGGGTTTTAGCCCAAATAATCAAGGTTTGGGCTAAAGCCCATTATAATCAATGAGCCTTCAATCTCCGGGCTATAGCCCGGAGGTAGTCAGTTTTCAGGTTGTTTTCACACAGTCTTTGAAGGACGGGACTATTGATTTTTTTATTGTCAATTTTCATGAATTATTCAGGAGTAATCTTTTAGTGCAACACGCAATGCTTTTAATGCCAAACCAATATGCACTTCTACGGTTTTAGCAGAGATGTTAAGCTGCTGGCTGATTTCTTTGTGCGATAAACCTTTAATCCGGCTCAACTCGAAAACAAGTTTTCGCTTTTTGGGCATGGCATCGATGTGTTGGTGCAATATATCGGATACTTCATCAAGCAGAACAGTTTGCTCTGTATCGTTATTATTTTTCAAATGATTTTTCAGGTACTCGATGTAGTTCCATTCGTGAACCATTTTCTTATGCCGGTTAAAAATGATATTGCGGGCAATGGTAAAAATATAAGCGTTGAAATTAGCACCAGGGTCAACAGAAGTTCTTGACTCCCATAGTTTCACAAATACATTTTGGGTTATTTCTTCGGCATCAGCCGGATTGTGAACATAGGTTTGGGCAAAGTAAAAAATCTTGTCGCTGTAAAGGTGGAAGATCTCTGTAAAGGCTTTTTCATCACCTTCCTTGATGGCCTGTATGATAGATTGCCGAACCGGTGATGTTTTGTTGCTGCTCAAAAAATACTTCTTGCTTGATTAAAAGCAAAAGTATGTTTTTTTTTTGCGATAGTAAGGCCGAAATTTACTCAGTGTTGCACTATTATTTTTTGTAGAATATTTTCTTTCGTGTCAAATTCGGCTTCAAGAAAATAAACTCCCGGGGTGAGGCCCGTTAAACTTATTTGATGGTCAGACAGAGATTTGCTTTCATTGAATACTTTTTGTCCGGTGATGGAATAAATCGAAACTGAGAATGCTTGTTTTTGGCAAGTGATATTGAGTAGTTCAGCAGCCGGATTGGGCCAGACCCGAAACAATTCTATTTCTCCCTTTTGATCATTGTCGATTGAATAGGCACTAACATGGCTTCCCGTTTGAAACTTTACAGGGCTGTTAACCAGCCTGATTTTCATGCTTTCGAAACCGGCAATCATTTTGGGCGTGTTGTATTGCGCCGAATAGGTTTTTGTGGCAAAACCGCCTTTGGTGTTTTGCAATTCAATGATCATGGCAGGGGCATCACCAAAAGAGGTCACAAAAGTGTTCTGATCGGCAGGGGCATATTTCATATAGTTCTTGCTTGTAAGCCATATCCCAAACCTGGCCTTGTACTGAAGCATGGCAAAAGGAATTCCGGCAGCGGGATTCATATACATGTCCGAATTTTTGTAACTATTGGGGATAATAACAGTTGTTTTTAGTAAGCCCAGGCCCTCCTTAAAAATTAGGGAGCCGGTTCCCGCGGCATTGTCAAGCAGGTAATTTTCGATAACTGTTTTGCCGGCAAAGCGGCTGTTATCGCCAACAAATGCAATCACCTTTCCATCGTGACTTACACGATCGGCCAATAATGCGCCATTGTTACCCTCATCAATAAAATGTTCCAAGATGTAATATTCGTTGTTTACAAACAAAAACTTTTCTGCTTCGTTGATGGCCCTTTCAAAATCGGGGTCCTCTCCCATTGATGCCACGCCACTATAAATCTGCACGTTTTGGGCGCCAAGGTTATTCAGGCTGTTTTTAAAGGTTTCGGCCACAGCTTGATTTGAGCCGGTAATAATCAATAGGTCATCCGAAGGATTTCCGCACAGGTTTGCCAGGTTATTCAGCATTTCCTGATTGTCATTTAATGCATCTCCGCCACTGGCCAATATTAGGTAGTTGCCATTTTCTTCATCCACTTCCGGCGAAAATTCTTCACCAAGGCCGGTTATTTCCCCGGTATTGAAATCAATGGTACATCCATGCAATAGCTGGGAAATTTCTAACGAATCAACAATCAGCATTTCTTCATCGAGGTGATAAGGTTCTGGGGACAAAGGTTTGTAAAGGTTTGCTGCCCCGGTTCCGTAAACCGTACCTATGTTATCCCGTGAGATAGTCATTGCCGTGGTTTCATCAATTCCTACCCCATCGATAAGTTCGTCACGGTTCATTTTCCAATGGGCCAGAAAACCCAGCATCCGGCCACCACGTCCACGGTCGGTAAAATGAGAGTCGAAAATATAACCCGGGAAGAAATCGAAGAAATCATTTTCCAGGGTTAGATATTGGTTGTTCGGATCCTCGATACATTCATCGGGATAAACACTTCCACGCTCGGCCGTAAAAATTACTTCCGACAAAACGGCCAGACCGGCTGAAGTTCCACAAATCACCCCACCCTGTTCCCATTTATCAATGATAGCCTGCCGGGTTAGCGTGCCTTTATATGTAGCGTAATAATTCCACTGGTCGCCCCCTTTCAAGAATATCACATCATAATTCATCAAACTATCGTAGGTAGCCTGGCTGTTTGCGATGTTCTGCGAATTTATTTTAAAATCTTTAGCAGCCACGGCACCACAATGCTCCACAAGGTAGGTCCGCATCCAGCCTGAAGCTGAAGAATAAGAAACTATGGCCACTTTTTTATTAAACGATTGTTCCACTGCCCAGGAGTAAGGTTCGGTGCTCCAGGCATCCTCTTCGTCCGATTCGCTTCCGCCACCAATTATTAACAGGCTTCCTTGCGAAAACAATATCACGGGAAGGAAAATTAAAATTGCAAGTAGTTTATATTTCATCTTATAAAAGAGGTTTATTTGCTAAAATAGGTTTTCCTGACGATTTTGTAGTTATTGATGATGAGTTCTCCTTTAGCAATCATTACAACTATTTCCAGGTTTTTATCCAGGATTAAAAAATCTGCATCGAAGCCCGGCTGGATTTTGCCTTTGGTTTTCAACTTCAGTACTTCTGCCACGTTAGTACTCAATATGCTGATGGCAGTGGTCATGCTCATTTTCTCTTCCCTTAACATATCCCTGAATTCGTGGAGCAGGCTGATAGGTTTTCCGGTTTCGAGCTTCACAAGTTTTCCATTTTCATCAAATCCTGGTAAAGAACCCCCGGCATCCGAACTCATCGTAATATGATTGAGTGGTACGCCAGCCGCAATCAATTCTGCAGCAGCACGCGATGGTTTTATTTCATATTCGGGAAAATACGGGTAGGAGCTGGAAGTTATATCCACCACACCATTTCTGCCATACACTTTTGCATCTTCAAAAATATACTCGTTGCGGTTGACATGTGTTGGCAAAAATTGTTTAAATCCAAGCTCAGAATTCTCCACCACATCGTATAGGGGTTTGAAAGGGTTTTTGGCATCGCCCATGTGGATATTTACAATACCGGCTTTCCCACCCAGCATTCCGCCTACACGAGCGTCTGCAGCAATTTTCGCTATTTCTGAGGTTGTGGGCACCGAACTACGGTGATCGGAAAGGGCAATTTCCCCGGCACCAATCACCTCTTCAATCATCGCGATATCCTCGGCCACGCTACCAAGGATTGTAGGAGGTGGCACCTGGTAAGCCCCGGTGTACATGTAGGCGGTTATCCCTTCATTGTTAAGCACTTTGGCTTTCATGAGCACCGAGCGGGGATCCCGTGTTATACCATCTGTACCCAGACATCCTACAGCCGTACACACGCCGGCTTCAAAAAAATCATTGATGTGCATCTCGGGTGTACGTGTTGCTGGCCCACCTTCACCTCCCGCACCGGAAAAATGGCAATGGCTATCTATGAAACCGGGAATCAACATGTGACTATCAGCATTAATCACCGTGTTGATATAGGGTGCTTTTCCCGAAATGGATCCATCAATAAATTGGATCTTGTTTCCTGCCAGCAAAATATCTTTTTTCCCCAGCGCATCAGGTGAAAAAATCTGTGCATTCTTTATTAGTATCATGGTGTAGTTGTCTGTTTCATTGCATATCAAAAAAAACCTTATGAATAAATACAATTGAAGAACAACAATCCCTTAAAGGGAAGTGGGCTTTTTACTTCAATACTATTTTCAAATTAACTTTAAAATAAGTCGATTAATATCGGGAAAACAAAAACCATAACAATGTTGCCCATACGGACTTGCTTTGCGTCGCAAGTTACAGGTTACAAGTTGCAACCTGTAACTTGCAACCTGCAACGATTCCGAATTGTTTTTAAGTAACGAAATTATCGTTAACAATAGTGGTCTTCGTAAATGCCTATACCCTCTCCCCCCATCTCTTCTCTGCCCATTGCTTTTGCTGATTGGCATCAAAGAAAGTCCAGGCAACAATGCG
>Ga0075111_1000564_pt1 | contig 17296 bp, 12 predicted proteins | sample AntAceMetag02UKK_FD_69787 | JGI IMG/M metagenome (GOLD analysis project Ga0075111, IMG submission 69787) | Saline lake microbial communities from Ace Lake, Antarctica - Antarctic Ace Lake Metagenome 02UKK | ecosystem: Environmental > Aquatic > Non-marine Saline and Alkaline > Saline | place... | reverse complement strand
TTCGAATCGATCTTGCTAAAAGAAAAACCTGATAAAATCGTTAGTTCACACGGTATTTATGTTTCTTGGGGAACGCTTTTCAGGATGGCCCGCAAAATGAATATCCCAATAGATATTTATGGTGCAAGCTACCGGAAAAATACACTGAGGTTTTATCATAATGTACCCCAGGCTCCTTTCCCGGAAGGGGAATGGGAAAACTATAAAAATGTTCCCCTCAACCCGGACCAAACCAAACTCGTGGATAAATACTTTAAATCGAGGGAGACCCAAAAGGAAGACAGCATTGTTTTATTCGATGATAAAAGCGCTCTGCCAGAGGATTTGGTAAAATTCATCTCAAAAAATAAAGCAGCTAAACGGAAGCTTTTTTGTCTTTTCACAAACATCTCCTGGGATTCATTCATGTATCGTAAGGAATCGGAAAACTTTGAAACGATTATCGAGTGGCTGCAGGAAAACATCAGGGTGTTTAAGGATAATCCAAATGCTGACCTGATCATTAAAGCACATCCGGCTGAGAACAACCACAACGTCCCTGAAAAATACCGTATCAAAAATTGCATGCCTTCAACATTGCCCGAAAACATTTATTTTCTCGATGAAAACGCCAATGTTAAAGCATTCTACATATACAATCATATTGACGTGGGATTGGTTTACACTTCTACCGTTTGCCTTGAAATGGCAATGATGAATATTCCGGTATTATCTTCGGGGGTTGGTGGGCATTACGAGGGCAAGGGATTTACAATGGATCCTGCAAGTCGCCGGGAGTACCTAGATATGCTGGATGGACTGATCAATGGAATCCTAACCTTTGCTCCGGATATTGATGCTGCCAGAAAGTACCTGTATTTCAGATTTTTTAGGGAAGCAATAAATTTTGATTTAGTTGAACTAAAGGGCTGGGCGATAAATAAAATTAATTTTACTACCGTTGATGAACTCAGGTTTGGCAAAAATAAAAACCTCGATACAATTACTAATGGCTTTTTAAATGACTCAATTTTCATCAACGATTAACATGAAATATGGCGTAATATCATATCCGGATTCCATTAATATTGGTGATGAAGTTCAAAGTATTGCCACCGAAAGGCTTTTACCCAAGGTGGACTACTACCTTCCGCGCGAAGAGTTGAACAAGCCGCCAACTGATGAGCAGGTAAAGCTTATTTGCAATGGGTGGTTTATGGGAAAGCCAAAAAACTGGCCTCCGGCTAATAACATCCATCCTTTGTTTATTTCTTTTCACGTTACCAATTCAAACAATAGCTACAAGCTTCTGCCCAATAAAAAACTTGTTGACTATTACAAACAGTTCGAGCCTATTGGTTGTCGCGATTTGAAAACGATGGAGTATTTCAAAGAAATTGGCATAAAGGCTTACTTTTCGAACTGCATTACACTAACGCTCGAAAATCAATTTACTAAACGTAATGATGACATTCTGCTTGTTGATCCCTTAAGGTTCAATTATACAAAGCCTTACCGTGATTTCCTGATCAAAGGCATGATTCCAAAAAAATATCATGATGCAGTAAAGTTTGAGTATCAACGGCGAAAGGTTGTTGATTTGTCGAGGGAAGAAAGATTTGCGGATGCTGAAAGGCTTATCGAAATGTACTCCAAAGCAAAGATGGTAATTACATCGAGGATCCATGTGGCTCTACCTTGTTTGGCTTTGGGCACACCCGTTTATTTTATCAATGCTGGTTATCATTCGTCGCTGTTCAATCTCAACGACCGTTTTGAGGGCATCATGGAATTATTTAATACAATTGGCGAAGATGTTTTCCCTTATTCATCGGCATCTGTTTTTCACAGGGCAGGCAGGGGCACAAATCTTTATAAATTATCTGATATGAAACCATTACCAATTGATTGGGAAAACCCGGAGCCCAACAGTGATGATTATTTACAATACTCCAAATTATTAAAAGAAAAGGTAAAAGAATTTTTAACTAAAGCTTAAGATCATGAAAAAGGCATTGGTTACGGGAGCTGACGGATTTATTGGTTCATTTTTAACGGAAGAACTCGTTAAAAATGGGTATCATGTTAAAGCGCTGGCGCAATACAATTCATTTAACAACTGGGGTTGGATTGAAGATATTTCAGACTTGAAAAATATTGAAGTAGTGGCAGGAGATATCCGTGATGCCCATTTCTGCAAAGAACTTACCAGAGATGTTGATATTATTTTTCACCTGGCAGCTTTAATTGCCATCCCTTTTTCATATATCGCCCCATCCAGTTACATCGACACTAATGTTGTAGGAACTTTGAATATATGCCAGGGTGCTAAGGAAAATGGAAACATCAGGGTTATTCATACCTCCACCTCCGAAGTTTATGGAACCGCCCAATATGTGCCCATTGATGAAAAGCATCCAAAGCAAGCCCAATCTCCTTATTCGGCCAGTAAAATTGGGGCTGATGCCATCGCCATGAGTTTCTTTAATTCCTTTGATTTGCCTGTAACAATTGCCCGTCCATTTAACACATTTGGCCCACGGCAATCAGCCCGGGCAGTGATTCCTACAATAATTACCCAAATTGCTTCTGGTAAAAAACAAATTAAACTGGGTGATCTTTCACCAACCAGGGATTTTAATTTTGTTAAAGATACCTGCAATGGTTTCCTTGCACTGGCAAATTCAAATAAGACTATTGGCAAGGAAATAAATATTTCGAGTAATTTTGAAATATCAATTGGTGATACTTTAAAATTAATCAAACAAATTATGAATTCGGATGTGGAATTTATCACGGATGGCCAACGGATCAGGCCGGCAAATTCAGAAGTATTCAGGCTTTTTGGTGATAACAGTTTGATTAAAGAATTAACAGGTTTTGAACCAACATATTCATTGCACAAGGGATTGGAAGAAACAATCCAATGGTTTACACAAAAAAGTAATCTTAGTAAATACAAAGGCGATATTTATAATGTATAACAAGGTCGTAGATTTTATTCGTGGGTTGTACAAAACAGATGATTTTATACCATTGCACGCACCTGTTTTTATTGGCAATGAAAAGAAATATCTGAGTGATTGTATTGATACCACTTTTGTGTCAAGCGTAGGCAAATACGTTGATAGGTTTGAAGAAATGGTTAGTGAATATACCGCAGTCAAAAAATCAGTTGTTTGTGTAAATGGAACAAATGCTCTACACTTAGCCTTAAAAACTGTTGGTGTAAAACGAAACACCGAAGTTATTACCCAGCCACTAACATTTATTGCTACTGCCAATGCCATAGCCTACTGCGATGCTTCACCAATATTTATTGATGTTGACAAAGATACACTTGGCCTATCTCCCGAAAAACTCCTGCTATGGCTCAAAAATTCAGTAGCCCTAAAAATAAACCCAGAAACAAACATAACTGAGGCAATTAATAAATCAACAAACAAAGTTATTACAGCTTGTGTACCGATGCATACATTTGGTCATCCTTGCCGAATTGATGAAATAATAGATATTTGCAATCTGTACCACATCCCGGTTATTGAAGATGCAGCAGAGAGCTTGGGTAGTTTTTATAAGGGAAAACATACAGGTACTTTTGGTAAATTCGGGGTACTTAGTTTCAATGGGAATAAAACCATTACCACTGGCGGGGGCGGAATGATTCTGACAAATGATGAAGCACTTGGTGAACATATAAAATATCTCACTACACAGGCAAAGGTGCCGCACCAATGGGATTATGTTCATGATTATATTGGCTACAACTACCGTATGCCAAATATAAATGCAGCATTGGGCGTAGCTCAAATGGAGCAAATAAAACTGTTTATCGAGAATAAAAGAGAAACGGCAAATAAGTATCATATGTTTTTCAGCGGCTTGGGAATAGAATTTGCCCATGAGCCGGAAAACTCACGATCCAATTACTGGCTCAATGCGCTAATACTAAAGAATAAAAAAGAGAGGGATGAATTTTTGAATTATACCAACAATCAGGGGGTGATGACCAGGCCGGTATGGCGGCTTTTAAATGAACTGAAAATGTTTCATAATTGCCAAAACGATGGTTTGGAAAATGCAAAATACCTGGCTGACAGAATTGTAAATATTCCCAGTAGTGTATCTTTAATTAATTCAATATGAAAAAAATAGTTATTGTTGGATCTGGAGGTTTTGCAAAAGAAGTTGCATTCCTAATTGATGACATTAATAAAACTAGAATGGAATGGGAAATTCTTGGCTATATTGATGAAGAAATTGGAGAATCTAATGGAAAATATAAAGTCTTTAACAATGACGATTGGCTTGAAAGTACGGATACTGAAATTTATGTAGTATTTGGACTCGGTGATCCAGTCCTTGTAAAAAAACTTGTATTAAGGTTTATGAATAACAAGAACCTTAAGTATCCAACACTGATTCATCCAAATGTTGTTGGTGACTGGGAAAGAATCAAAACAGGCAAAGGAAATATTATATGTGCTGGCAATATCTTTACTACAGATATTTCCATGGGTTCTTTTAATATTTTTAACCTTGATTGCACCATTGGGCATGATGTGATAATTGGCAACTACAATATAATAAATCCTTCAGTGAACATTTCCGGAGGAGCCAACCTGGCCAATGAAATACTCTTAGGTACTGGATCTCAAATCCTACAATATAAAATCATCTCTGATAAGATAATTCTTGGAGCGGGAGCAGTTGTTACAAAAGACTTAACTGAATCAGGTATTTATGTTGGAAGTCCTGCAAAAAAAATAAGATAATGAAGGTACTAATAATAGCTGAAGCTGGGGTAAATCATAATGGTGACCTCAACCTGGCAAAAAAACTCATTGATGTTGCAGTTGAGGCAAAAGCTGATTTTGTAAAATTTCAAACCTTTAGAACCGAACTTGCTATTTCGAGAAATGCAGAATTGGCGGAATATCAAAAAAACGTAAGCGGCAATGTGCAAACCCAATTTGATTTAGTTAAGAAACTTGAGCTTGATAGGGACGCACACGTCGAACTTATTGATTATTGCAAATCGCAGGGAATTAAGTTTTTGTCAACTCCCTTTGACCTTGAAAGTATTGATTTGCTGCTTGACCTTGGAATTGAATTGTTCAAAATACCTTCTGGTGAAATTACCAATTACCCTTTCCTGAAAAAAATTGCAGGTAAACAATTGCCCGTTATTCTTTCTACTGGAATGTCAACGATGGATGAAATCGAACAGGCGTTGAATGTACTTTGCTCAAATGGTTTAAGCATAAGTCAGATTACAATTTTACATTGCAATACAGAATATCCAACCCCTATGGAGGATGTTAACCTGAAAGCAATGCTGACAATCAGAGATGCTTTCAATACAGAGGTTGGTTATTCCGACCACACGCTTGGCATTGAAATTCCTATTGCTGCTGTTGCCATGGGAGCAACAGTTATCGAAAAACATTTCACACTCGACAGGAAGATGGAAGGCCCCGATCACAAGGCTTCGTTGGAACCGGAAGAACTTAAAGCAATGATTTTGGCAATCCGCAACCTTGAAAAGGCTTTTGGGTCAGGAATAAAAGAACCTTCCAATTCGGAAAAGAAAAATATCTCTATTGCCCGAAAAAGCATTGTTGCCAGTAAGCAAATAACGCAAGGAGAAGTTTTTTCTGAAGACAATATCACAGTGAAACGCCCGGGAACCGGACTTTCGCCAATGTTGTGGGATAATGTTTTAGGAAGAGTTGCAGGCAAAGACTACAATGCTGAACAATTAATCGAATTATAAATGAAAATAGGAGTACTCACAAGCACACGCGCTGATTTTGGGATTTACCTGCCCTTGCTCAAACAGCTACGATCTGATGACTTTTTCCAGATTGAAATTATCGCTTTTGGTACTCATTTATCAAATAGATTTGGAAACACGGTTAACGAAATTTATGGAGAAGGTTTTGAGGTAGCACATAATATAGATACCATACCCCTGGATGATTCCTCTTTGGAAATATCAAAATCAATTGGAGAAACGATTCAGAAATTTGCATCTTTTTGGGCAAGTCATGCCTTTGATATGATCCTTGCCCTTGGCGACCGCTACGAGATGTTTGCTGCCGTTGTAGCTGCAACTCCGTTTAACTTGAGGGTTGCACATATTCATGCCGGTGAAACCACGCTTGGTGCCATCGACAATGCATACAGGCACAGCATTTCACTTATGTCCCTAATCCTGTTTGCTTCAACAGAAGTATATAAAAACCGGGCTATCGAAATTTGTCAGCGTCCGGAGGATGTGTATAATGTTGGCGCATTGAGCATAGATAATTTAAAAACAGAAGTCTTATTTAACATTGAGGAATTTCACGAAAAGTTTAACATCGATTTATCAATTCCAACCATACTTTCAACCTTTCATCCTGAAACTGTGAACTTCGATAAAAATGAACTCTATATTTCAGAAATCCTCAATGCATTCGATCAACTCCATAAACGATATCAAATTGTTGTAACAATGCCCAATTCTGACACCATGGGATTAATGATCAGGGAGAAGATAGAAGATTTTGCTATTGACAGGAGCAATATTATTTTGAAAGAATCATTGGGGATGAAGGGCTATTTATCGTGTATGAAGCATTCCAAATTTTTACTTGGAAACACCTCCAGTGGCTTTGTTGAAGCAGCATTCTTTCCCAAATATGTCATTAATCTTGGCAAGCGGCAAGAAGGCAGAATTTTAACCCCAAATATTTTTTCAATTCTTATCAATACAACAAGCATTGTTGATGCAGTATCTGAAATTGAAAACCGAAGCGATCCTCCACCATGCAACATTTATGGTGATGGAAACACAGCCGTCAAAATTGCTGATATCCTAAAAAACAAACGGTATGCAAAACATTCATAATTATACGATTTCTAAAAATAGTAGCTTAAAGGAAGCATTGATTAAACTTAATGGTATCCCTACTTTTTTGGCTTTGTTCGTTATTGATGAAAATGACAAACTTGTTGGCACCCTCACAGATGGCGATATCCGCAGGGGGCTGATAAATGACATTTCTGTGGATGAACCACTAGACAGGTTTTACAACAAAGATTTCCATTATTTAATGATTAACAATTTTACCCAGGATGATATAAAAAAAGCCAAAGAGAAGGATATTAAAATCCTACCCTTAGTCGATAAAAAATTTAAAATTGTTAAGCTAATTAACTTCAGAAATATAAAAACGCTCCTGCCTATTGATGCTGTTTTGATGGCTGGTGGAAAAGGGATACGACTTAGGCCACTTACCGAGAAGATACCAAAACCACTTTTGCAGGTTGGCACTAAACCAATTATCGAATACAACATCGACAGGCTATCCCAGTTCGGGATTCAAAACCAATATCTGTCTATTAATTACCTCGCGAACCAAATCAAGGCTTTTTGTAAAAACAAAAACAAAGCCGGAGATATTAATTTTAAATTTATCAGGGAAACAAAACCCCTTGGAACAATTGGTTCTGTTAGCTTGATCGAAGACTTTCATAATGATTACATCCTGGTAATGAACTCGGATTTATTGACCAATATCGATTTTGCAGACATGTACAATAGTTTGGTGAGCCGAAAGGCCGACATCATTGTCGCGTCCATCCCTTACTACATTAACCTGCCTTATGCAATTCTGGATACCGAAGATAAAAAGGTGAAATCGTTCAAAGAAAAACCCAATTATACCTATTTTGCCAATGCCGGGATTTACATTTTCAAAAAGAAAATCCTGAACCTGATCCCCAAAAACCAACACTTTAACGCCACCGACTTGATGGAGTCAGTAATTCAAAAGAAACTAAATTTGATCCATTACCCCATAAGAACTTACTGGCTCGACATTGGCACACCCGAAGATTATGAAAAAGCACAAAAGGACATTTCACATGTAAAATTCGATTGATTATGCCAAAATTATTAATAACAATTTGTGCACGCGGTGGCTCTAAAGGAGTTCCCAAAAAGAATATCAAAACCATTGATGACAAACCCTTGATTGCCTACACCATAGAACAAGCAAAGGTTTTTGCACATAAACACGGGGCTGACATTGGCTTTTCGACCGATTCGATGGAAATTTTAGAAGTTGCCAAACAATTCGATATAATAACAGATTATGTCAGAAGCCACCAACTTGCAAGTGATACAGCTGGTAAGCTGGATGCGATTAAAGATCTACTGTTGTATGAGGAAAAACAGCACAACTGTAAATACGATTATATTATCGACATTGATGCGACATCACCACTAAGGACACAAATGGATATGGAAGCTGCATTAGTTCAGCTTGAATCTGACCCAAGTGCCCTCAACATTTTTTCTGTTAGCCTTGCTGACCGAAATCCATATTTTAATATGGTCGAGCAGAAATCGAATGGATATTTTAATACCGTAAAATCAAACAATGACTATTTGTCGAGACAGGCTGCTCCCCTTGTTTTCCAGCTAAATGCATCAATTTATGTTTATCGCAGGAGTTATTTTGATGGGAGCAACAGAACTGCAATTTCTAACAATTCGTTGATTTATGAAATGCCACATCAATGCTTTGATGTTGATGATGAAATTGACTTTCTTTTTTTGGAGTATTTGATAAAAAACAACTTACTTGATTTTGATCTATGAAAGTACTAATCTTCGGCCTTGGGTCGATAGCAAAAAAACATATCAAAGCCATAAGGACGTTTGACAAAGATGCTGAACTTATTGCTTTAAGGTCAGGTCATTCAAAGGAAGACATTGCCGGTGTAAAGAATATTTTCGACATGGAAGAATTAGCCTCCAAACCGGATTTTTGTTTGATTTGCAACCCAACAGCTTTTCATCTCGACGCGATAAGCATGGCATTAGCCCTAAAGATTCCTTTATTTATAGAAAAGCCAGTGTTGATGAATTTTGAAAAGGCAAATGAACTGTCGGAAAAAATAATTGACAACAACATTTTAACCTATGTTGGATACAATCTTAGGTTTCATCCGGTACTTGCCTTTTTAAAGAATTACCTGGATGGCAAACGAGTTTTAGAAGCAAATATTTATTGCGGATCCTACCTCCCATCGTGGCGCGATACCGAAGATTATTCAAAACAGTACAGTGCCATCGAGGCCATGGGTGGTGGAGTTCATCTGGACTTAAGCCATGAAATTGATTATGCCCTCTGGTTATTTGGAAGGCCGGATACCTTTTCTTCGCTTTCGCGTAAAATCTCCGATTTAGAGATCGATAGCGTCGATTACGCAAACTTCAACCTTTCGTACCCCGATAAGGCAGTAAACATTAGCTTGAACTACTTCAGAAGGCAGGCCAAACGTACAATCGAAATTGTATTGGATGACGGAGTGATTATTGCTGACCTTCTTAATCAAATTGTAAAAGACCAAAATGGATCAGTACTTTTCGAAAGCAACATTGACATCCTTGAAACATACATGCAGCAAATGCACTATTTTTACAAGCTCATTGAAGGCAATTCGAAATCATTCAATTCTTTTGCTGACGCATTACAAACTTTAAAAATTTGCCTGGGAAATGAAAATACTGGAGAATAAAATAGTTATTGTTACTGGCGGTAGCGGCCTATTGGGCAAGGAAATGATTAGGGACATCAATGGCAAAGGCGGTATTGCTATAAATGCTGATATAAATATCGATGACGTTACCGGCAATGAGCAATTTAAATGCGACATCACCAAACGTGATTCAATCGTTGACGTGATAGAAAAGATTGTTGAGAGATATGGAAGAATTGATGGCCTGGTAAATAATGCTTATCCACGAACTGATGATTGGGGCAAAATATTTGAAGATATTCCTTCGGATTCCTGGCGGAAAAATGTAGATATGCAAATGAACACTGTGTTCGATTTTTGTCAAGTAGTACTTGATCAGATGAAAAAGCAACAATCCGGATCCATTGTAAACATTGCTTCAATTTATGGTGTAGTAGGTAACGACCTGACTATTTATGAAGGTACTAAAATAACCACTGCAGCAGCCTATTCAGCAATAAAAGGTGGAATAATAAATTTTTCCCGCTACCTTGCTTCCTATTATGGCAGGCAAAATATCCGTGTAAATTGTGTATCGCCCGGAGGAATTTTCGACAAGCAGGACCCTGTTTTTGTTAACAACTACGAGAAAAAAGTGCCTATGAACCGAATGGGCACCCCAGAAGACATTGCTCCACCAGTTTCGTTTTTACTTTCGGATGAGGCCCGATACATTACAGGCCAAAACCTGATTGTTGATGGTGGCTGGACAGCAATTTAAAATTTAAAACAAATTATTTATTCCTTAATCAATTTCTTCGTTACCATCATGTCGTTTCTGTAAAGCTTTAGAAAATATAAACCATCTGTATAGTCCGAAAGCTCGCATGATATATTTCCACTCCCAACGCTGATACATTTTTTGAGTATGACTTGCCACGAAGAATGGAATAGTTCGACAGGATGAGCCGAACATAAGCTTGATAATAAAAATTATTAGTGACCTTAATTCAAGTGTCAATTTTCTCTACCTTTGAAAAATAATTTTAACATTATTTAAGGTTCAGGTGCCCATGCCTCAAAAATCAACATATCTTATCTTAATGTTCGTGATTTTTCTTGGAGAGATCAATGCCCAGGAAATTCACTTTTCGCAATTCAACAATAACCAATTACTTATCAATCCTGCTTTTGCCGGGCATTTTGATGGGAACATCAGGATTGGCGGATCGTACCGGAGCCAGGGAGCAAGCATATCAGTACCTTATACAACTTACTCAGCCTGGGGCGATGTACATTTGGAACCGGAAAAGATATCCAACAGTTCCATTGGCCTGGGCTTATGCATTTACAACGACAATGCCGGCGAAGGAAGTCTTAGCACTACTTCGGGCTATTTTACAGCTTCGTTTACCAAAGGTTTTAACCACGATAATTCCTTCCGCGCTACATTGGGTTTTTCAATAGGTTTTATCAATCGCTCCATAAATTTCTCTAAGTTGGTATTCGACAATCAATGGAACGGAACCATTTTCGATCCCGACATAGCGAGCCATGAACCCTACATGGGAAACACACTTTTTGCACCTGATTTTAATTTTGGTGGGATAGTCTGCTGGGACATTAATGAAAAGTTACACACAAATGCCGGCGTGGCCATGCACCATATCAACAAGCCCAACCTAACTTTTTATGATGCTGAGAACCGTCTGGAATACAAACTGATTTTTCATGGACTGGTAAAAATGCGCGTCAGTGATTTGATCCAAGTAAATCCCGGCATCTATTTCTCGAACCAGGTTGACATTAATGAAGTCATCATAGGCTCAAATCTCCTGCTTATCAAGGAAGATTTAAAACTGATTACCGGGTTATGGTATCGTGTGGAAAGGGATATAATCCCGCACATCGGGATAATTTATAAAGATTTTATTGTTGAATTTAGCTACGACATCAATGTTTCTAAACTACACATCGCTTCGAATTACCGTGGAGGATTGGAAATTTCAATCGTAAAAACATTCTCTACAAAACCAAACCGATTAGGGTGTAATGAATTTTAAGATGAAAGACATATTATCGAAATGTTCCAGGTTGCAAGTTACAAGTTGCAGGCTTGCCTGCCGAAACGCAGTGAAGGCATGGTTGCAGATTGCAGGTTGCAAGTTCCAGGTTACAGGTTGCAAGTTCCAAGTTCCAAGTTGCAAGGATGACTTTGAACCTTTTATTTCCACTCAACACCCTATACCCTATACCTTATACCCTGCACCCTCAACGAACCCTATTCCCCCTATACCTTATACCCTATACCCTACACCCACAACGAACCCTATTCCCCCTATACACCCTATAAACTCTATACACCCTATACACCCTATACACCCTATTCCCCCTATAAACCTTCCCATACTCCGAAAATCCTTCATCTACACTATAATCATTCTTGGCATCCTTCTGCAATTTTTCCAACTCCACGCCGACGAGTACTATTGGGTTGGCGACCAGGGCAACTGGAGCGATATCAACCATTGGGCAACCAGTAGCGGAGGATCGGTTTTGCACATCCAGTCGCCAACTGCTGCCGACAACGTCTATTTTGATGCCAATTCCTTTCAAACCTTAAACGACACCATTAGCATCAACCAAAAGAATGCTGTTTGTTTGGGGATGGACTGGCAGGGTGTTGCAAATTCACCGATACTTGCTGGTCTTGACACCACAAGTTTACGAATTTATGGCTCGCTGCGTTTCGATCAGGGCATGATACTAAATTATGACGGGATCATCTTTTTTGAAGCTACCAGCCCCGGCCAAACCATCACCAGCGATGGTACGGTTTTTAGTTGCGACATCATTTTACAGGGAAATGGCGGGGGCTGGTTATTGTCCGATGACTTTTCATCTGAACATAAAGTTGAGCTTATTAGGGGTACTTTTAATACTGTCAATTTCGATTTTGAGTGCAATTCATTTGTTTCGACCCATACCGAAGCAAGGGAGATATTATTGGGTACATCAACTATGATTGTTCTCTCCTGGTCTGTTAACGGAAGCAACCTTTTGCTTGACGCCGATGAATCCTATTTTCGGGTAGGATCGTCAATGACAACAACAGATGGGGGCAGGTTTATTTACGATGATGTCGATTTTATCGGCCAAGCGGGTGGCCTGGCAAGTAACAATGTTTACACAGTTTATGATAATGTAAAGTTTAATCACGGAAATGTAAGTGGCGACTGCACCATCGACTCATTGATATTTAATGGCAACGGGGTAATCATTGGAAGTGATTCTATCAATTACGTAAAAATTGTTAATGCCGGCCATGTGGAAGGTGCCAGTGTGATAAAATATTTCGACTGTGATTTTACTTGCACCATTGAGGAGGATAACATCATTGACGAGGTTTACATAGATGGAAATGCAAGCATATTTGGAAATAACGTGATGGACACCGTTTTCCTGAAGAACATGGCGGTCATTGCCGGGGGTAACCAGATCAATTACGTGACGGTAATTAAGCAGGCATGGATATTCAACAATAATTTTATCCACTGGGGCAAACTGAAAGAGGAAGGTTTTATTAAGGGAACAAACGAATTTGATATTTTGATTTTTACTGAAGGAAAGACCTATACTTTTGGAATTAATTCGGTGACAACCATAAATAATGAATTCAACGCCACCGGAACCTGCTACCAGCCTATCCGCATGTTATCAGATACCAACGGCGTGCAGGCGACCATTATTAAAAACAACGGCCCTTTTGTGAGCGAATATCTTTCGTTAAGGGATTTAAAAGCTGAGGGGGATGTACCTTTTATTGCCGCACACTCTGTGGATTTAGGCAATAATGCAAATTGGGGTATTGACACCTCTCCACCATTAGATTTATTTTGGGTTAACGGACACGGTTACTGGAGCGACGGACAACATTGGGATATTGTATCGGGCGGGGCCGGAGGGCATTGTCCACCAACGGAAATTGACAATGCAATTTTCGACGAAAATTCATTTTCCGGCAGTGACCAGGATGTTATCATTGATGTGGAGAATGCCGTTTGCCACGACATGAACTGGGAAGGTGTCAGCAACTTTGCCCCGAACCTGACAGGTATGGATACGCTTAAGCTCAGGATATATGGCTCATTGTACTTTAAGATTTCCATGGACAACAAATTTTACGGGGATATCTTTTTTGAAGCCATCGATACAGGACAAATCATCCGCATGGATCATAGTATAATTAAAGCCAATGCATGGTTTGTTGGGCGTGGGGGTTACTGGGCCCTGGAAGATGATTTTTTTGTGACCAACAATATCTATTTCCAAATCGGTGGGATCCACACCCTGGGCAACGAAATTTCCTGCCAGGAATTTAGCTCAACTGACACGACCACCCGATACCTTAACCTCGGAACTTCCACCGTAAAACTCTACGACAGCGACGAATATGTTTGGGATATGAGTGCCGACAGCCTGACATTAAAGGCGGATTCATCATTATTAATTGCATATGGAAAGCATGCAAAAATAAGGACTTTTGATGCCTTGCACAAGCCCTACCCAGTTTACAACAATGTTGAGTTTTATGAAATATCTTCAATGCTGGTCAATCTTTTTGCACATTGCACCTACAACCTTGTTACTTTTTTTGAAAACAGTGGGGAGGTCCGTGGAAACTGTAACATCGATACAGTAACATTCCATAAAATAAATGGCGAGGTACATGACAACGATACCATAAAAACAGCTATTTTCCACGAAACCGGCGGCCTGATCAAAGGCGGCGAACATGTGATCGAAATAGCATATTTTTATAAAGATGGAACCGTGATTGGCAACAATATCATCGATACAGCACTATTTTATCGCAATGCCTATATTGCCGATACCAACTACATTGATACCACCATTGTTTACAACCGGACACAGATAGAAGGGTTAAATACTTTCAGGACTGCAACCCTAAAGGGAGATGGAAATATTAATGGCGAAAATACCTTTAACGACCTCACCCTTACCAAAACGAAAACCTATTATTTTGAGAACGGAAAGACACAAACTATCATCGATAATTTTAACCTTGAGGGTGCGTGTACCGGCCCGATTATTATGCAGTCGGATGAGAACACTTACCAGGCAACCCTGCACAAAGTAAATGGCCCGGTTGAAGGCGATTATCTTTCCTTACGGGATATTAAGGCGACGGGGAGCGAACTTCCATTCACCGCGTACAACTCTGTTGATTTAGGAAACAATACCGACTGGGAGATTTTAATTAGCACTCCCAAGGAACTTTACTGGGTGAATGGTACCGGCGTGTGGAGCGACTCATTGCATTGGTCGGGAACTTCAGGTGGCGACGGGGGCTATTGCATCCCCACTCCCATCGACAATGTTTATTTCGATGAAAATTCTTTCGATAACATGGCCCAGGCCTGTGCCATCGACCTCGGTAATGCAACCTGCCATAATATGGACTGGACGGGGGCAATTGAGAATTCAGTACTTGCCGGTGCCGACACAAATAACCTGCGGATTTATGGTTCTTTGAAGTTTAACCCCTTGATGAACTATTCCTTTTCAGGGCCGGTATTTTTTGAAACTACTGAACCTGACCACATAATCGAATCACATGGGGTTTCTATTAATAACGATGTAACTTTCCAAGGGATTGGCGGAGAGTGGAAATTGATTGATAACTTCCGCACCTACCGTACCCTCGACTTTAAACATGGCTCCCTCGACCTGGATGAAAACGAGTTGAAGTGCAAAACTTTCCTTTCACCTTATATCAATCCACGCTTGCTCGACATATCAAATGCCACTGTTATTGTTACCGGGGCTAACGACAACGCATGGCACCTCAACATTGTTAACCTCGATTTTGATGGCTCTGGGTCGGTAATCAGATCCTTAACCAGCAATGGGGTAATTCGGACTGAGGGGACAGGCAACATTACCTACAACGATGTATTTGTCGATGCTGCCACTTCAAGGATTTATAGCCTTAGTACCAGGACAGAATACAGCAACATCTTTTTTTACAACGATGGCAGTGTTCATGGAAACTGCATTATCGACAGCCTGGTTTTCGATGGCTCAGGAGGTATTTATGATTCAGATACCATTAACTATGCCCACATACATGGCGCATATGGCCTCATGATGGGTGGAAGCCATGTTGTTAATACCATCCTCTTCGATAACAACGGAACCATTATTGGCAACAACACCATCGACTCTACCATTATTTATGGAGCAGGTGAAATCGAAGGGACAAATCATATTACCAAATCGCTGATCATTGGTAAAAAGGCTATCATTACCGGGCAAAACAATTTGAGCCATACCATCCTGATGGGCAATGGGACCATCAATAGTACCAACAATTTTAAATCACTGAAGCTTACCCCCGGAAACCTTTATGAACTTGAAGAAGGCATCACCCAGAATATTTCTGAGAATTTCTATATCAGGGGAAATAATTGCTTCCCAATTACATTACGGTCGCAGGATGAAGGACAACAAGCCTTTATTTCCATCCCGCCAGGTGTGGTAGTGAGTGGCGATTTTATTGAGATCAGGGATATTCAAGCAACAGGCAGTACCACTGTTTATGCCGGGAATTTTAGCACTGATATTTCAAATAATAATGGATGGATTTTCAACAATGCACCAGGCTATATTTATGGATTTGCCCCCGATACCACAGTTTGTTCGGCTGATTTTTCGATGATTGGTACACAAAATTTCAATCCCGATGCAAGTAGCACTTTCCTCTGGCACGATGGGAGCACTGGCCCGGAATACCTGGTAAAAGCTAACGACACCATCGCCTGGGTAACCGTTTATTATGCTGATGATTGTTCATACACCGATTCCATCGATATCGACCACCTGCCTTCACCCTCCGTTGATGTTGGGCCTGATACTGAGATGTGCGTTTTTGACACCCTTTTTCCCTACCAGCATTCCGATAATGTGAGCTTCCTGTGGCAGGATGGATCAACCAAACCATGGACAATAGCGACAGGTAACGGAATTTATGGATTGACAGTTACCAACGAATTTGGATGCGAGGCTTATGACGATTTGTTTGTGGATGTTCTCCCATCGCCCATCGTTAATCTTGGAAACGACACCATCATACATGCCGGCGAACAGATTGTGCTTGATGCCCAAAATCCGGGTGCAAGCTATTTTTGGTCAACGGGCGATACCACGCAAACCATTATTGCTGGTAGTATTGAAACCTACTGGGTGGACGTTAATAAGGATGGCTGCTCAGCTTTCGATACCATTTTTATTGATGAATATCCGCCTTGCATCCTGGCCGTGCCCACTGCATTTTCGCCCAATGGTGATGGGCAAAATGACATCCTTTATGTAAGGGGCGATAATTACCTGGAATTCGAACTGATGATCTTTAGCCGATGGGGCGAACTGGTTTTTCAAACCAATAACAGCTCCATAGGTTGGGACGGGACTTTTAAAGGTCAGCCCCAGGCCGTTGATGCCTATAATTTCATCCTTACAGGCAGGTGCCTTGATGGGCAAATTACAACCAGCAAAGGGACTATAACTTTATTGCGGTAAATAGAATGAATCAATTGGTTTTAATATTGCTTTTGATTTTCGCTGGTGATGCCTTACTTGCGCAAAATGAAGCCAATATCTGGTATTTTGGTGAGCATGCCGGACTGGATTTTAATAGTGGGGAGCCGGTAGCACTTACCAATGGAGCTTTATCTACGGTTGAAGGTTGTGCTACAGTTTGTGCTATTAACGGAGCTGT
>Ga0075111_1000561_pt1 | contig 17321 bp, 15 predicted proteins | sample AntAceMetag02UKK_FD_69787 | JGI IMG/M metagenome (GOLD analysis project Ga0075111, IMG submission 69787) | Saline lake microbial communities from Ace Lake, Antarctica - Antarctic Ace Lake Metagenome 02UKK | ecosystem: Environmental > Aquatic > Non-marine Saline and Alkaline > Saline | place... | reverse complement strand
TTGAGATGCAAAACTGTCTGACAATATTAAACCAGGAAGTTCTTGAATCGGGATATCCCTCCCTTGAAATGGGGATTGGTATTAATACCGGCAAGGTCATTGTGGGAAATATCGGTTCCGAAGTCAGAATGAAATACGGAATCGTCGGAGATGCGGTAAACCGGGCATCACGCATCGAATCCAACAGCATCGGCGGCCAGGTGCTCATTGGCAAAGCCACCCACGACCGGATAAAACCCAAAATAAAGGTCATGCCGGCCCAGCATATTATGATGAAAGGTATGAAAAAACCCTTGGTTTTTTACTCCGTTTTGGCCATTAAAACCCAAAATTACAAAGTAGCACTAAATACATCCATTCCTTCTGATGCAAGGCTTGCCATAAAACTTTCCTTCCAGTACTGGACCATCCAGGATAAACGAATAAGCTCCCTGCCCATCCTAGGCGAGACAATCGCAATGGATGAGAGCAACATTTATGCGACGACCGGCCAACCCATTGACCTGTACACAGACATTAAACTGAACTTTGACTTCTGTGTTGAGGCCCATTGTTTTGATGATATCTATGCCAAAAGCACCTCGACTGAAATGGAACAAAACCAGCTGTGCACAAAATTCAGCATTACAGCCATGGATGAACGAGACAAAACCATCATCAAAAAATGGATGACAGAAGCATCTGCTTGATGGGTTCTCCCGCCACCCCGCCTCCCTTTTCTCCTTGACAAAAAAGGCAAATTGTAATTGGATGTTTTACAGCTTTTTTTTTCTACAAATTTCTAAACCCATTACTATTTAAGGATTTTAGAATTACCATGACGCTTTCATCTGTTTTTTTTTCAGGCCTTATAGGATATCGGGATAAAATTGCAAGGGCATTTTTAGCATTTTTCTGGGTGCTGGTATTCCTTCCCCAGCCCGGCATGGCACAGGAAAAAACACTCACGACCCCCATGGGGATATCCTTTGTCCTGGTTGAGCCGGGAACTTTCATGATGGGCAGCCCTGACACAGAACGATTTCGAGATGCCGATGAAATCCATCGGTCCGTAACAATTGAAAAGGCATTTTATCTGCAAACAACCGAAGTGACCCTGGGTCAATGGCGGGCCATCATGGGGAAAAAATGGCTCAAAAAACGGAAAGGAATGGATGAGATGCCGGTTACCCAGGTCTCATATTATGATTGTCTTAAATATATCGATAAGCTCAATAAAAAGGGAATGGGGGTTTACCGCCTCCCTACGGACACGGAATGGGAGTATGCCTGCAGGGCCGGCACAACCACCGCCTACAGCTGGGGAGACGCCATAGACTGTTCCAAGGCCATGTATGGCAATAACCCCAAAAAAAATGATGAATGTACCCATTATTTACGTTCCATAAAGATTGCCGCCTATGGCCCGGCACCGGTCAAATCATTTGCCCCCAATCCCTGGGGATTTTATGATATGCACGGCAATGTATGGGAATGGTGTTCCGACAAATATGTCTCCCAAAAGTCCGACCCCGGCAATAAGGTTTATAGTCCTGTGAACTCGGATTCCATTATCCGGCGGGGCGGGAGTTGGTATAAGTATGGACGATATCTTCGAAGTGCCAACCGCACCTATGCCCACCCGGGTGCAAAATTTATCACAACCGGGTTCAGACTCGTCCGGGAGGCAAATTAATGCGCGCAAAGATTCTAAGCCTGTTAAAAATCTATGAAGAAGAAATCAGCCTCCTGCTCTGGACAATGGCCCTGCTGTTTATTATCCGTAGTTCCGGTATTATCCTGAACAACTATGCTGAAACAGCTTTTTTAAAGCGATACGGGGTTGAGTACATGCCCATTGTCAATATGATCAATGCTGTGGTCACCTTTTTTATCACGGGAGTCATGTCGGCATTCCTCGGGAAAATGCCCGGAGCCAGACTGCTCTACTATGTATTTATCGTATCCGGGGTCCTTGTAACGATTATCCGACTGCTGATTCCCTTTGGGTTTGAACTCTTGTATCCGCTGCTTTTCATGCTCAAGAGCCAATTTGAACTGCTCCAGGCCCTGTTGTTTTGGAATCTGTGTAATGATCTTTTCAACATGCGCCAGTCCAAACGGCTGTTTCCAATCCTCACGGCAGGCGGAGTGATCGGTCTGATTCTCGGCAGTGTGGGAACCCCCTATTTTGCCAAAACCTTTAACCTGGACAACCTGCTCTATATGTATCTTTGCACCACCCTCATGGGAGCATTCATAGTCCAGGCAATGGGCCGGAGTTACTCCTCCCTTATTTTCCCCGAAAAAATAGCAAAAGAAGGGGACGCAACCAAGAAAAAACCCTCCATGCTCCAGGAAATGAAGGAGGTATACCCCCTGCTCAAAGACTCGGTGCTGGTCAAAATCGTGTTGGTGCTGACATTTATGCCCAATGTGGTCATTCCCATCATGAATTATCAGTTTAATTATGCCATCAATGACCAGTTTGCCTCGGAAGCGGCCATGATCCAGTTTTTTGGCTATTTCAGAGGGGGCTTGTATACCATCAGCCTGATCATCCTGCTATTTGTGGGAAGAATATACGGCCGATGGGGCCTGCCCGTGGCCCTGATGTTCCATCCCTTTAACTACATGATTGCATTTTTTGCATTTCTCTTCCGGTTTGATATTTTTTCTGCCATGTATGCCAGGATGTCCACCAATATTCTCAGGACCACCATCAATGTGCCGGCAAACTCCATTTTAATCGGACTTTTTCCCGAATCCTATCGAAACATGATCCGCCCCTTTTTAAGGGGAACCGTGGTGAGAATCGCATTGTTTACCGGTTCCACTCTGATTCTGATCTCGACTTCCTTCTTCCATCCCCGGTATCTGACCTTTGTGGCCCTGCCCTTTGTACTGGCATGGATCGCAGCACCCATTGTCCTGAAATCCAAATATGCCATGATCCTCAAGGATTTGATTTCAAAGAATCTATTGGATATCAAGAGCCTTGACCAGGAAGAGTTGGGCAGTATTTTTAACCAGGACAAGGTGTTGTCTGATCTGGAAACCTCGTTTCTATCTGCCCGGGGAAAAGATGCCATCTGGTATGGCAAATTGTTAAAAAATTTTTCTCCCATAAAATTGGATGATCAGATTCTCAACAATCTTGAAGAACAGGACCCGACCACTCAACTGGCCCTGATCAAAATGATCTCACCGGAATCCCGTTCGGGTGCTGCCAAAAAATTAATCCGATTCCTGGATCCAGACAAACCGGAAATCAGCATTGCCATATTAAAACTGGTATGCCAGAATGACATCAGCGCCATCAACCGGACAAATTTAACCCCTTATATCGAGCATAAACATCCTGTTGTAAGGGGATTTGCAGCCGCTTGCCTCTATTCAAGGGACCCTGAAAAATACCGTTCCATGATTGATACCTGGCTTGGAGAAACAGACATGGATCTTCGAAGGTCGGGGATCATCAGTGCCGGCCTAAGCCAGGACAGAGACTATATTAACGGGTTGCTTGCCATCCTGTCGGAAAGAGACATTGACCCCATCATTCCGGACATTATAAGAGCCCTGTCCCGATTGGAGGCCAAGGAATTGAATGCCGTTATTTTCACCTATCTGACCTATGCGAGACCCGATGTCAGAATGGCGGCCCTGGATGCCCTGGAAATCAATGATGATGTTTCCCTGAAAAAAGCCATCCTTCTGTTGAGTGACAACACCGATGCCATCCATGACTTTGCCAAGGAAAAGATAGAAACAAGCGAATTTCAAAACAACAAACTTTTGGTTGAGTCCCTGGGGATGCCCAGTACCCGGATTCGAAGAGGCTTGTTTCAACTATTGGAACATCTGGACATAAAAGAATTTGAAATTTTGATGTTTGCCAAGGAAAACCTGAAAAAAAGCTATGCCTACCTTGCCATGGACGAAAACCTGGCCCATCTTCCCAAGGGGAAAATGCGGGACCTTACCAGTGAGCATCTGTTGCAAAAAAAGGATCTGGTACTTGAAAATATTATCCGGGTCCTTGCCATCCATGACCAGACAGGGAGGATGAGAACCGCCTGGCGGGGAATTTTTTCCACTGACACCCGTCAACGGGCCAATGCAATAGAACTGCTCAGCGACATTCTGGACCGGAAAACCTTTAATTCCATGCTTCCCCTGCTTGAAAGCCCCACCCCGACAATGACCCTGGAAGAAGGAAGAAAAATTATAAAAATCCCAAAACTGGACCCGGAGGGGAAAACGGTTCTGAAGAATCTTCTGACCTCTAAAGATTGGGTGGATGTCCTCATGGGCCTGAATCTGATCAATGAAACGCCTGAGCGTTATGAAGCAAAAGAGATGTTGAATGAGTTGAAAAATTCAATCAATAAACATATTGTAAAGGAAGTTCACATGAGTTTAAATAAAACCCGGGGAAATGCAAAGTCTCCCCAAAAAAATCATTCAACGGAAATATCCCTGGGGAAAAAAATACTTCTTTTAAAGGAAATTGAAATTTTTTCCGGATTGAGTGCTGCCGAGCTTGCCGCCATTGCCGCCGTAACAAAGGAACAAGATTGCCCCGAAAACCAGACCATCATCAAACAAAAAGATGTGGGAGAGACCGTATTTCTCATCATCAAGGGCAAGGTGGAAGTGCTCATGGAACAGGCAGACGGTAAAGAGGTGATGCTGGACCATATCGGATCCGGTGGGGCCTTTGGAGAGATGGCATTAATAGATGATGCCCCCAGGTCCGCCACCATCAGAACCATTGAGCCATCCCAGTTCCTCACCCTGCACAAACAAGAATTCAAGGAAACCGCCATGGAATTCCCCCGGATTGCCCTCCAGATATGCTCGGTACTCAGTCAACGTATCCGGGATCTCCACGGCAAATTCCAAAAGAAACCCTGATTTTCCAGGTCTGGTAGAATGGATCTTCGGGGTCAGGACAACAGTTTATAGATGATCAATCCTTCATCCTTGCCCTTAACCTTGACCGGCTCCAATTGTTTTGTAATATAGGATCCTGTCAACAGGTTATGGGTGGTCTGGCTTAGAATAATGTCCGTCTTGTATGTTTTTGTCAGTCCTTCGATACGGGATGCGGTATTCACCGTATCCCCCACCAGTGCATAGGACATTCTTTCCTCACTGCCGATATTGCCGGCCAGCACGGCCCCGGAATGGAGCCCAATTCCGTGTTCCAGGGGTTCAACCCCCTGCTTTTCAAGAATAATATTTAGTGCTATCAACCGTTTTCTCATTTCCAAGGCAGCTTGCACCGCCATTTCCGGGTGATCGTCAAACCCTACAGGCGCCCCGAAAACCGCCTCAATCTCATCTCCCACATATTGCAGGATAAGCCCCTTGTGTTCTTTCACCGCCAGGGTCATTTCATTAAAATACTGGTTTAAAATTTTGACCACCTGTCTGGGATGATTTTTTTCCACAAGAACAGTAAAGTTCCTCAGATCAGAAAAGAGCAGGGTAACCCGCTTCATTTCCCCATCCATGGATATTTTACCCGACATGATTTCATCCCTAATTTCTTTGCCCATGTACCGGCCAAAGGAATCCCTTACCCGCCGGCTTTCATTGAGGCTGAAAATCATAGCATTTATCCCCTGGGCCACATCCCCCAGTTCATCGTTGGACATGATTTCCACCCGGCAATCCAGGTCATTGTTTTCAACCGCCTTGATGGCCTTTTTGATCTGAAGTAACGGCGTTGAGATGCTCTTTGCTAAAAAATAGGCCAAAATAAATGCAATGGTCAGCGAATCCATGGAAATAAAAGCCAACTCCCAGTAAAGAGAAGAAATCAAATCGCTGCGGATCACGACGTCGGCCAGGTGAAGTTGTTGAATTTTGGCAACAATAGTGGTGGCAATGATGGGGAAGGGAATCAAAATAATTCCCAGGGTGACCACGAGGAAACGTTTTCTGACGCTGAGTTTAAACCCATGCTTAACCCGGTTTAAATGACCCTGGGGAAAAAACAGGGGCAGATAGGGACGCCAGGCATTTTCCAGAACAAAAAAGAGGACCAGGCAGGTTACCCCACCCCCCAGAAGGATGATTCCTAAAAATTGCCTCAGGCAAAGCACCAGATCCGGTGTGGCCAGGTTAAAAGTTCTGGCCGTAATCAATGGTTCCATGAACCCAAAAATAAAACCGGCCAGATTCCAGATCAAAAAAGAAATCACCGTAACAACCATGGGATACTGGAGAGCGCCTCGCTGAAGATGGTGAACCATGGAAGAATCAAACTCGGATATATCCCGCCTGCACTCGGCCACCTCATACAGGGTTCTGACCGATTTTCTTTTTAACAGGATAAACCCCAGGGAGGCCAACATTGTCATACCTGCCAGGAAAAACAGGACGTCATAATATCCCGGAATACTTGGATCATTTTCAGTAGACGGCAAAAAATATTTAAAATAAAAAAAAGTGGAACATCCTCCCAGCAAATTCCCCAACCCCAACAATATGCCTATTATTTTCATAATGCCTTTTTTAACAGCCTGTCAATGGTATCGGCCAGGTCATCCCGACCCTGATCTCTAAGCAGAGGGACCATGGGTCTGTAAAATGGCGGCCGCACCCTGATGGTGATATCAAATTGTTCAATATCTTCCGGGGTTACCTCGTCCTGAGCAAAAGCCCGGGTCTTGTGTAGCAGCCCCAGGGCGGTCAGCTCGGTCATGGTCCGGACACATTTTTCACAGCGCCCGCAGTTCAAACGGTCCGGAACATTGGCAAGACAGACCCGAAAATTTTGAAATGCCACATCCCAGGCAGAGACAATTTTAATTTTTTCCAGCCGGGATATTTCATAATCCCGGTGGCGAAGTCTCACCTCGAAGCTGGAGTATTCCGGGTCCAGCAGGGGATGGGAGCCGCAAGGGTGCAAGTTGGGAATATCATAGGAAGATGCAATGAACATCAAATTTATCCTAGCGCTGAAGGTATGGGCCATGGCGCCCAGAACGGCCCCGAAAAAACTGTCCAGCCACAGCTCCCGCTCATCACACAAATGACGGATATTGGTATAAACCGGAATCAATTGAGTGTCTGCATCCCGGGTAATCTTTGAAATTGCATCCAAGGCCCGGTCAAACACATGGTATTTGTTTCCCCGCTCAACCACACCGCCGATATCAAAGCCGTGGAGGAAAAAACTGTCTCGGACATACCCGGGGTGAGCCTTGGGGTAATGAAGCCGATTTAACCTCAGGGCGGCAAGGGAGTCCATGCCCCCGGACATAACCATACCAGCCCGGGGAGGACTCAAAATTGATATATTCCCCCGGGGTTTTGCCTCGATCTGGATGGGAGAATACCGGCGGCCGTTTGGCCCTGCTGTCCAGTGGGACAAAATATTCATGGCAACCCCTGTCCCTTCTTTGAGAAAGGGACAAATCTTCTGATCCATAAAAATTCTTTGTTCGCCCAGATGAAGGGCTGGCAAAAGGCACCCCACTAAGAATGCATCCGGGTTGGCCCCAAACCCTTCGGCAAAGGAAAGAGGGGTTTTTATGTATACGGTTTGTTCGGGCCGGTTGCAGTCTTCAAAGATCACCCTGGCTGAGGCTGTTACAAATTCAGAATCTCGGGTCAGATTAAAATCTATTATTTTCATTGGCTTTTCTTTTTTCTTTTTATCTCGCAATTTTTTTATTCAGGGTGACAAAGGTCACATACTCAATAATCTCCTGGGCGATATCTCGCCCGGTTGCTGCCTCCAATCCCCTGAAACCTGGAGAATAATTCACTTCAACCACAAGGGGCCGCCCCCCTTTTTCAACGATCATGTCCACCCCGGCGATTTCAAGATGGCAGGCCCTGACGGCTTCAAGGGCCAGGTCAACCCATTCCTTTGGCGGATCAATGGCAGTTGCCCGACCATTTTGATGAATATTGGCCCGGAAATCCCCGGGCAGCGGTTCAAGGACCATGGCCCCGGCTAGGCGGTCACCAATCACCAACAATCGCACATCCTGGCGGTCTTTCGGCGGGATGAATGTTTGCACCAGCATCCCCTTCAACGGATTGAGATGGGCATCAAGAAATGATGCTGCCTGGGTCCGGGTCTCAATCTTGACCACTCCGTCTCCGCCCATGCCGTCCACCTGTTTGGCAATAACAGGAAATCCGCCCAGATGATCTACTGCTTTAAGAAAACAATCTATTCTGGTAATAAAACAGGTATCGGGAACTTCTATCCCTGCACCGCCCAGGGTCTGGAGGGTTATATACTGATTTTTCGCAATGGTCACCCCCTCGATGCCGTTGACCAGGGGAATTTTCATTCTCACAAAATGGCGGAGCAGGACAAAGCCGTATTCCCCCATGGGCGATCCCTGCCGGGGCAAAATGACATGGGGAGCCGGACCCGGAAGGTCCATGGAAAAATTGGAGGACTGAACAAAACCTTCTTTTTCCATGTCCATGGTACAGGTAATCGCATAGGGATTAATGAGCTGGATCTTATGACCGGAAAGGATTGCAGCGTCCATAAACCGTTTGTTGGGATGAAAATCAACGCCATTGACACTCATTATTCCGATGATCATTTTCCCTGTCCCCTGCCCTTATCCACAGATTTGTCCACGGGGTTGTCAATCATCTCTTCTGGCATCCATACCCCCATTTCCTTGTTTAGTTTTTCACTAAAATAGGTCAAAATTTTTTTTGTATTGTTCCGAAGCGCAATTTTCTGGGTGGCCAGATTCTCCTCGCTGATAATGGAAAATACCTTGTACTCTTTTGCCCTTTGAGTAAGCCCTTCCAATAATTTAGCCCCCACCCCCATGGCACGATACTCTGGCCTTACCGAGGTATATCCCCTTTCCACAAAATTAGAAAAATCACTCCCTGTTATCTCGTTAAGCCGTTGTATAAAGACGGCTCTGGGATGTTTTAAACTGGAGTTTCCAATGATCACCCCGTTTTCCATGGCATACCCGATCTTATGGGCACGTTCAAGGTTGGATCTGACATGGGTGGTGTCCACGGAGCCCCCGGCTTCCACCATTTTACAAATTTCATCCAAAACCCCGGGGGGAAGGTCTGATGGGGATTGATAGAAAAACTGCATCTGGGTGCCAAGGCAAATAATTCCATGGGTTGTCATGTCGGCCCGGATACACCCCAATGACTTCCGGGTAAATTGACCCAGATACACCAACAGCCAGCTGGTGTCCCCGAGAACTTTCCAAAAGGGGATACCCGGCAAGGGCTGAACCCCGGCATAGTCCATTAGTCCATGGGGAATTGCCGGATTGAACGAACTCCCTTGATTCAAATTTTGGTCTGTATCTTGGTTTGCGGCGCAATTTAGATCTTGGAAGGAATGGACAATGTTGGGATTGTTTACAATAAATTTTGCCGGGTGGCTGTTTTCCCTGAACAGATCCGGCCATGACACATGATTCCAAATGCCCTGTTTGGATGCTTTCCATAATGTTTTTTCACATATATTCGTGCTGTTTGTTTCCTTTTCCCAGAGGATCAGTCTAAGCCCGGCTGAAAAAAGGTCCGATAATTTATTTTCATCTTCCGGAAAGGGTTCTCCTATCCGGACCTGCATACTGAAAAATACAGTGGATTGTTTTATTGAAAACCAGTGGGCCAGATGCTGGTACATCCCTTTCCGGAAAACCGCATCTCCCATTTCCTGGTTTTCAGAATTTACTTTTCCCCCGGCCCCGGCAAGGGTATCTGAAGAAAAAGACACCTGGGCAAACACAAATCCCCGGACCCCCAGAGAGCGAACCTGGTCTTCCAGAAAATCTGCTAGTAAAACAGGATCTTTGAAAAAAAAAGGATCAACCAGGACCACCCGTTCAGGGGTCAGATATGAATCCAGGGAAAGCCCGTCATAATCCGGCAAAATAGTGTAGGGATCAATTTTTGCTCCATGGGTCCGGTTGAAATAATCGATCAGTGGGACAAGGCGACCGGGGCCCTGATTCCAGATGAGGTGATCAAAGTATTGGGAATCTAAACCTTCCAATCTGATGGATGCCATTGCCAGGACCCCGACCCCGGGATATCGGGATTTAATATAAGCGGCCATTGTCTGTGCGGCAGCCGCCTGATCCCGGGAAAAGATGAAAAAGAGTACGGTTCCGGGATCATGCTGGGAAAATTTTCTCGCAAGGCCTTGTTCACACAACAGGGCAAAGGGGTTCCAATCTTTATCCCCTTTCAAACCAGCCAAAGGATCGGCATGGGAAATCAGGATCAGGCAAGTGTTAATTTTATGTTTACACTCTATAAAAAAGGGGAGGTCATAAAATTCTTTTCCTGCAAGTTTATCTATATCCCCACAGGGTTCACAAACCGATTCAATCCTGTTTTTTAAAAGATGTTCCCGGTAAAAATCAAGGTTTGCATCATAATGACAGGGATTAAGTCCGCAACCAGACAGACTCCCTGCCACCACAGCGGCATCCCAACAAGGATGTACCGGGCTTATCGCCGGTGGATGAATCAATAAAATAGTCGGTGATATCATAGGAACCAATATACTGGAAAAGGAACCTTGCCAAAAAGCTTATCTATGATAAACAAAACCATGATAAACAAAACCATGATAAACATTAAAAAATACCTTATTTTCGGAAGTGATAATTCCACCCCTTATCACGCATACATCTTCGGGAAGAATTGATTTCACTGTCACTGACACTCCTCCCATAGGAGGTATCATCTGGTCCGCCCCAATCTTGCATCCTTGTCTTTGCATAGTCCCTGGCTCTTTTTTCGCAGTCCTCCTGGTCCGCATAGAATTGAGCCTTTGATTTTTCCGGATGCTCGGCTACATATTGGTAGCAGCCGCTTAGGCACAAGAACAAGACACCCACCAATCCTGAAAACACTATTTTTTTCATCTTTTTGTACCCCTGGTCACTCTTTTATTCACCCTTAGATTATTTTACTTTTTCCATGATCACAACCGATATTTTTTTCCGGATCAATTTGCCCTGGTCCAGAATGGATAGAACAATGCTGTTTTCCCCGGGTGGGAGTTTACCGCCATAAAGCCCTGGTTTGTCCTTGCCTGCAGAATAGTCTTTCCTTTCAGCCATGGCAATTTTTGCGATGGGAAACAACTGCCTGGAGAACCGGGTTCTTGGGAGAATAACCTCATTGGGAATACGCTTTTCCCGCACCTGGGCCGGTTCAATCCCCTTAAACACAAACCCGCCCCGATTTTTTTCATCATGGATATACAGGGTCTTATTCCAGTTAATCTTGATGGGATCATCTGATTTATTTTCAATTTCCAAAAGAAAGGATGAAAAATAACCGGCACCTTCCCTGGCAGGCGCAAAACTGGCCGTAAAGACCTGGGTTTCAATCGTCTTTGATACCGGACTGCTGGCATATTCATAGACAGCAGCCGAACATCCGAAACCGGCTATCATCATGGTGATCATAATCCATTTGGCAAACCTGGCAACTCCATATCTCATGGCATCCCTCTTTGTTTAACTTTTCGGTTAGATTGACACTGCACTATACCACTATTTGTATTCAAAGTTTAAAATGAAGTCAAGGCCAAGCGAGTAAATTTGGCAGGGTGATCCACTGTAAATCTTGGCCTTGTCTGCATTAAAATTATGATTTGATCCTATTTTTATGTTCATTCCTGCTACATCTGCTTGAACAAATGCTCATAAGAACGGCTCACTAAAATGGAGTGATCTATCCGTTCAAATCCCACCATCATCTGATTGGTAAAAGAACGCTTGATGACCTGAATTTTATCAATATTTACAATCGCGCTGCGATGTACCCGCCAGAATTGTTTCGGGTTAAGGACGGTTTCAAGGTCTTTAATTGGCGTTTTTATCAAAAATTCATGAATTGCGGTCTGTACAATGGTGTACTTGTCTTCCGCTTTAAAATAAAGCACTTCAGAAACCGGAACAAACCGCAGATCACTGCCGGTCTTAACCTTTACCAGTCTTAAATAATCCGGGGCCTGTCGGTTCCCCAAAACCTGGATAACCTTTTGTATTTTTTCATCCACATCAGTGGTTCTGCCTTTTGCCGCCAACCTCTTTTTCAATCGCAAAAGGGTGATCTGCAAACGATCTTTTGTCACAGGTTTTAAAATATAATCCACAGCCTCACTTTCAAAGGCCTGAACAGCATACTGGTCATAGGCTGTAATAAATATAACATGGCAGAATGCGGATACTTTTTGGGCCACTTCAACACCCGTCAAACCCGGCATTTGAATGTCTATAAAAGCAATATCCGGCTTCTCTTTTTCGATTAAATCCAGGGCCTGAATTCCGTTCTCAGCCTGACCCAAAACTATTAACTGAGGCCATAATTGTTCAAGGTGTTTTTTAATACCGATTCTTAAATTTTCTTCATCATCTGCAATAATGGCCGTCACTTGCTTCATAAAAACACCTTGATCATGGCTTTTATTCCTGAAGGATAATTTTGAGTCAATGTCAGACCCGCCTTGGTCCCATAAATACTTTCAAGCCGCTGGCTGATATTATTAATACCAATACCGGCCTGGCTGGCATTTTCATCCAGGCCGTTTCCAGTATCACAAATCTCTATACTCAGCACATTTTCTTCAATCCGGCAGTCAATGGTTATTTTCCCACCTTCAACTTTAGGTTCCAAACCATATTTGATGGCATTTTCAACCAGCGGTTGGACAATTAAGGGAGGAAATAATAAATCGGGTCTGCCTGTCTTATTCTTGATTTTATAGGCGAGTCGCTTTCCCATCCGGATCTTAAAAATATCAAGATATTGTCGAACCAGATCCAGTTCCTGTGACAGGGTTACCATCTCCTGTCTGGTTCTCGTAAGGGAAATTCTTAAAAATTCATTCACATCGATAAGCATCTGTTTGGCTTTAGCCACATCAATATCAAAGAGCGAAATCACATTCGAAAGCGTGTTAAATAGAAAATGGGGTTCGATCTGGGCCTGCAGCAATCGTAAAGTTGTCATGGCAGCTTCTTTTTCCATGGACAAGCGTTTTATTTTTTCATTTTGTATTCGTTTTTCAGACTCGATCAGCTTTTCCCTGGCAGTAAAAAAATAAATAATGGGTATGCCAAAGACAACGCCAAAGACAGCAATGTTTGAAAAAACCTGCTGATAATAATAATACCCTGCAGATACTCCTTGGAAAAAAGATAGATACCCCCAACTTAAAAAACCACCAACGATGATGCCAATGATCATGCCAGCGGCAATACACCCCCCCATCCATTTTTTGAGTTTTTCTTCACTGATAAACATACCGGTACAAACAAAAAAACAGATGGACAGGCCGGTTAATTGAGAAATGATGAATACATCCCAAAACTGAGGCTCCTTGAGAACCATAAAATTTAAGACCAACGCGATGGCTGTGTTAAAAACCGCCGTAATTGCCAGGGACGAAGTGGGTATTTTTGAATTTTTCATAAATCGCTCTTTATAGAGTTAAACTTTAATTTAACCCCAAGATACTAAAAGCTTTCTGGTTGTGCAACTCCATTCATCCCCCCTATTTTACCATCCATCGCTTTAATTTTCCATTCATCTCCATTCAGTTGATAGTATCATCCAAATCTCTATGATGACACCAACATTGAACGGGTAATAATACCCGGAGAACAAAGGAGACAAACCAATGAAACAGATTTTAACACTTATTTCAATTTTTTCTATTATTCTTATGACAGCCGGACAAACCGCTTTGGCAGGTCAAACAGCAGCCTCAACCACTACGCTTGTCATCCACATCACGGGATTTGACAACACGAATGGCGCAGCCAAGGTAGCGCTTATCAATTCTGAAGAAAACTATGGGTCTAAAGAGAAACCTTACAAGGGCTTTAACTTTAAAATTGTCAACAATGAAGTTCTCCAGACGGTCACCCTGCCCTATGGTGAATATGCCGTAAAAGTATTTCATGATGAAAACAGCAATGATGAACTAGATACCCGTCTGTTCGGTATTCCTGCAGAACGGTATGGATTTTCCAATAATGCCAGGGGAACCTTTGGCCCGCCAGCGTATAAAGATGCACGCTTTGTACTGGACTCTGCTGAACATAAAATATCCATCAAAGTTCAATAGCCCCATCTAAAATGAAAACAAAGGAGGATCCCATGTCATTTTCACAGACATTGTCCAGACGTAAATTTTTAAAAACCCTGGTGTTAGCATCCAGTGCTGCGGCAATCGACTGGACAGGCCTCGGTGCATTGGCAGCCCAGATTCAAAACAAACAAGCGTTTCCCATTGTGGTCATCGGATCCGGGCTTGGGGGACTTGTCAGTGCGGCATATCTCACAAAATTCGGGTTTAACGTTACGGTCCTGGAGCAGCACAGTATTCCCGGCGGGTATGCCACATCCTTTGATCGGGGAGACTTTACCTTTGATGTCTCTTTGCATGCAACTGTGGCTGAACATGCCATGCCACAGATGATCCTTTCCGATCTGGGACTCTGGGATAAGCTCAAGGTCGCGTATACGCCTGAACTTCGAAGGATCGTTACCGATACCTTTGATGTGACGCTTCCTGCCAAAAATCCTGAAGGTGTCAAAAAAGAGTTATCAAAACGTTTTCCCCAGGAAAAAAAAGGAATCCACACATTCTATAAAGAAATGGAACAGGTCATTGCTGAGCTTTGGGGCAACAAACGGTTTAAAACATCCATGATGGCAAAACTTGAACCACTTACACTTGCGCAATGGATGAGCCGTCATGTAAAAGACAGGGATGTCAAAACCTGCATGGCCATTTTTTCAGGGTACTATGGGCTGCCTCCGGAAAAAATAAATGCTCTGTTTTATGCCATTGCCACGGGTGAATATCTTGTCCATGGCGGACAATATTATAAAACCCGGTCCCAGGATTTAAGCGACACCCTGGCACTTGGCATCGAACAAAATCATGGAAAGATCAGTTACAATACCCAGGCAGAAAAAATCTTGTTTGATAAAGATAAATCCATCACCGGCGTAAAAGATACCAGGGGCAATACATATGCTGCAAAGGCTGTTATCGCCAACTGCCCTGTTCCAGCCCTGGTAAACAAAATGATACCGCAAAATATCATGCCCAAATCCTTTTTGGATCAGGCAACACAAAGACAGGCATCCCTGTCCAGCTTTGTGGTCTGGCTGGGACTCAACAGCCCCATTGATCAGATCAAAGACTATGAAATTGATCTGGCAGGACCAGACAGGATTCAAAACAATGAATTGTTCTCTAAAAAAGATTTGGCAGAATCCGGGATTGGCATAACCCTTTATGATAATTTATTTGACGGATATTCAGCTCCCGGCAAGTCCACACTGTCCATCATGTGCCTTGCAGATTATGAGCCCTGGAAAAAATTTGAAACCCATTATTTTTGTGGCAACAAAGCGGCATACAACAAGGAAAAAGAGCGTATCGCCACTGCCTTTATTAGCCGGGTTGAAAAAAAACTTATGCCAGGCCTTTCCAATAAAATTGAAATTATGGAAATCGGCACACCCCTCACCAATATCTTTTATACCGGCAATACCAATGGCGCCATATACGGATATGACAGAAACCTTGCGCACATAAGTTCCAAAACCCCCATCAAGGGCCTGTATCTTTCCAGTGCCTGGTCCCATGGCGGCGGCTATACCCCGGTCATGATGGGAGGAAGAGAAACCGCTAAACTGTTGTTAACTGATTTCAAATCTTTACAAAGATAGTATCCTGGATGATTTTAACTGGACCCCTGGTCCAAAAAAAGGTATAGTCCTAAGCCAATATGCAGACTAATTGTCAGGCTGCCATAAAAAATAAATAGATATTGACAAAATTAAGAAATGATTATAAAATTAAGAGTTTTTTGAAATTGCAAAAAGTATTGAAATAATAAGGAGAGTTTAACATGTACGCAGTTATCAGAACCGGAGGAAAGCAATACAAGGTTCATGAAGAACAGATTCTAAAGGTTGAAAAGCTTGAAGGTTCTGAAGGTTCTCAGATTGAATTCGATGATGTCCTCATGTATTCAGACGGTGAAATGGTTACCCTTGGAACCCCCAAACTTGAAAATGCCATCGTAAAGGCACACATCGTTGAGCAGGGACGGGGTAAGAAACAACTGGTTTTCAAGTATAAACGCCGGAAAGGCTATCGGAAGATGCAAGGCCATAAACAGCATTATACAGAAATTAAAATCGAATCTATTTCAGCCTAGGAAGAGAGGATAAGATGTCACATAAAAAAGCAGCAGGTAGTACCAAAAACGGACGCGACTCAAATGCCCAGCGCAGAGGCGTTAAAAAATTCGGCGGACAAATGATTTCAGCCGGAACGATTATTGTAAGACAGGTTGGCACCAAAATCCATCCGGGCAACAATGTGGGTATGGGCAAAGACTACACCCTGTTTGCTAAAATGGACGGTGTGGTGACCTTTGAACGAAAAGGTCGCGACAAGAAAAAAGTCAGCGTTTATGTAGCGTGAAATTTGTAGATGAAGCAATCATTACCGTCACTTCTGGTAAAGGTGGACCCGGATGCATGAGTTTTAGAAGGGAACGCTACATTGAGTTTGGTGGCCCTGATGGCGGTGATGGTGGTAATGGCGGCAATGTAATTCTTAGAGTGGACCCGGGACAACGGACGCTTTATGATTATCGCCGCCAAAAATTGTTCCATGCCAAGAACGGGGCTCCCGGACTTGGCAAGCAAAAGCATGGCGGAAACGGAAATCACACCTATTTAGATCTCCCTCCCGGTACCCTGGTTTCCGATGCAGACACCCTTGAGCCCATTGTTGATCTGACCCTTGAACATGCGGAATACATTATCGCCGAAGGTGGCCGGGGCGGTCAGGGAAACAAGCGGTTTGCTTCCGCCACAAACCGGGCGCCCAGATTTTCCCAACCGGGAATTCCCGGAATCGAAAAAAAATTGAAACTGGAATTAAAGCTTCTGGCGGATGTGGGTATTGTGGGGCTTCCCAATGCAGGCAAATCCACCCTGATTTCCTCCATGTCCTCTGCTAGACCCAAAATTGCAAATTATCCGTTTACCACCCTTACCCCGACCCTGGGTATGGTAGAGCCCCCTTTTGGGGAACCTTTTGCCGTGGCAGACATCCCCGGGCTCATTGAAGGGGCTCATGAGGGCATCGGCCTTGGCATCAAATTCTTAAAGCATATTGAACGAACCGGAATTTTAATTCATCTCATTGATGTGGGAGAAATTGACCCGGAAAATCCCCTTGAAGCCTTTAACCTGATCAACAAAGAGCTGACCATGTACAGCAAACGTCTGGCCCAAAAAGCCCAGATTGT
>Ga0075111_1000558_pt1 | contig 17350 bp, 8 predicted proteins | sample AntAceMetag02UKK_FD_69787 | JGI IMG/M metagenome (GOLD analysis project Ga0075111, IMG submission 69787) | Saline lake microbial communities from Ace Lake, Antarctica - Antarctic Ace Lake Metagenome 02UKK | ecosystem: Environmental > Aquatic > Non-marine Saline and Alkaline > Saline | place... | reverse complement strand
AACTAATGAAACAATAGGGTCTAAACTATCACAGTCTTCTGTAAATATACAAGCTCCACTATCAGTATCACAAGTTTGTGAAGTACAAACATCTCCATCATCACAATGAGATTCTTCAAAGCATGACATTCCACCACAGTCTTCTACACAATTACAACTGTCTTCTGAAGAATAACCCTCTGGTTCTCCAATACTATAACTACATACACCGTTACCACAAGATTGATCCCATCCTGGAATACACATACCATAACCAATTCCTTGAGTACATATTAAATCTTCATCAATATATCTTAAAGGTTTAATTCCTGAATCAGGATTACAACATTCTAAGTCTGGTGAATAAACAATATCTAAATCCCATACACAATCTTGAGTGTTAGGGAAAGTTACATAGTTGTTCAATTCATTACGTTCTTCTATTGCATGATAAGGGTCAAATTCAAATGTTAAAGGATAATTGAAATTAATTTCTTCGAAATAAGCTTTATCTATTTCTATAATAGCGGTAGCCATTGCACCATTTTTAATTCCATTGTATTTTTCTCTATCTAGAGATACTGGAACTAATTGTTCAGTTCCATTCATTAAAGTAATATAATAACCTACATCCATATCTTCATTACCATTTCTTGTTGTTGCAAGATCTGTTTCATTGAATGATAATGTTCCATCTATAAAGAAAGTAATATTAAATCTATAAGGGTCTAAATCTTCATCTAAATCAATACTTTGTCCATTTTCTAATTCAACAGCCTCCATTCTAAAGTCGAAATCTTCTGCATTTGGATTAATACAAACACCATCATTACATTCATTGTTAATTGGACAATCATATATAGCAGAATTGATCTCGTCATCATCCCAAACGCTATGTCTTATACATGAGTGTTCTGTTACTTGAGAATCTCCATCTTCTTGATAACAAGAATCTATTTCTTCTTGTAATAAATCTCCTGCTTTAGAAATTGAAGTACTTGATTTAACTCCAATGTTTACACCATCAGGGTCAGCACAAATTCCTCTTGCATAACTTGATAAGAATATACAATTGTATTCATTTAAATTTCCACCAATTACTAAAGCGCCACTTTCTCCACAATATGATGTGCTAAATCCACTTATTGGGTTTATATAATCTGCGTCACCTAATCCACAAGTGAAATTATTAGCGTTTACATTTAATATATAAGTTAAATTCAAACAAGCCACATTTGCAGGCATTGTTTCACCTTCTTCTATGTAACAAGTATAATTAAATTTATTATATTCTGCTGCCATATAAGTTCCATTTGGACATGCATTCAATAATCTTGATTCTGAAGGATTTAATTGACAATTGTATTCGTCAAATATTTGATTGTATAATTCTGTACCTTGAGTCAAATTGCCATCTATTGGATCTGTACCAGGCCATAAATCAACAACGAATTCATAATCATCTAAACAGAAGTTTGGTGAAAGTGGTTCTCCACAATCTTCAAAGCAATTACATCTATCTTCATAGAAGCTACAAGTTCCATCACCACAAGTTTCATCCCAAGTTAATGAACATTCACCTTTAATTGATGCATGAGGAGTATCACCATTACAACTATAAGACCCTTCTATTACATGATTTGAATTAAAAGATAAAGCCGGTTTGATTGTTGCATTTTCATTACAACATTTTATTGGTCTATTTAGACCTTCTGTGAAATATACTGTTTCTCCAATACCGCCACATTCAAATGTAATACATTCTCCATTTGCACAACCATCATCACCACAATCGAAAATCACAGGATCTAATTCATGATCTTCATTACAATAATATTCCATTAAAATATTTGAATCTGGACCCGGAATAATAGCTTCATAAACATTTTCACCTTCTGCAGCACAATCATCTTGAGCTAAACAAATTCCTGTAACATCTCCTACACAAGAATCTCCACAACCTTCAAAAGTTAAACCAGCACAACAAGTAGTTTCAAGAAGAGGGTCTGAACTTATAACAGGTTTTAATACACACTCACCTCCTAAATCACCACAAGCATATTTATAACAATATTCAGTATCACTACATTCAGTATTATCAGCACAACCATATTCAGTTATTCTTTTTGTTGAATTGAAGAATTCTAATTCTGATACGCCAACATAAACTTGACCATGAGTTGATGTATCTGTAACTCTTAGTCTATAATATCTATAATTTGCAGGATTTTGAATAATATAAGCTCTTCTTTCACCATAATAACTCCATTTTGAAACATCATTCCTAGTATCTAAAATATTCCAACTTGAATGGTCATCAGAACCTTCAACAACCCAAGACATAGGATTGTAAATATAATTACTACTATAACTCATAGAAGTTATTGCGTATTCAGAAACATTTGTTGAAATTCCAAAATCATAACCTACATGAGTATCTGTGAATGTGTTTATATTACCAGATAACCATTCATCAACATATGTAGCAGTGGTTACAGAACCATCAAAAGCATGACTAGATGCATAAGATGTCCCATACTCTTGAGTTCCAAATACACTTAAAAGATTACTAGTATCAATTTTAATTGGATATTGGCTTGGGTCTGGACTGTCCCCTGTTGTATAAAATTCAAGCTCTGAAAAACCAACATTGACTCGATCATGAGTGGATGTATCTGTAACTCTTAATCTATAATATCTATAATTTACAGGATTTGAAATAATATAAGCTCTTTTTTCACCATAATAACTCCATCTTGAAACATCATTTCTTGTATCTAAAATATTCCAACTTGAACGGTCATTAGAACCTTCTAGAACCCAAGATTTAGGATTATGAACATAATTACCACCATAAGTCATAGAAGTAATTGCGTATTCGGAAACAGTTACTGGAACTCTAAAATCATAACCTACATGAGTCTCTGGATATGTGTTTATATTTTCAGAAAGCCAGTCATCTACATAAGTAGCAGTTGTAACAGAACCATCAAAAGCATGACTTGACAAATAATTTCCATTATATTCTTCAGTCCCAAATACTCCTGAAGAGTTACTGGAATCAAGTTTAGTTGCATATTGACTTGGATTAGGACAGCCCCCAACTACATTAAATTCAAGTTCTGAAACACCAACATAAACATAATCATGAGTTGATGTATCTGTAATTCTTAATCTATAGTATCTATAATTTGCAGGATTTGGAATAATATAAGCTCTTCTTTCACCGCTAATACTCCAAGTTGAAACATCATTTCTAGTATCCAAAATATCCCAATTTGAAAAATCATCAGAACCTTCTACAACCCAAGACTTAGGATTATGAACATAATTACCACCATAACTCATAGAAGTTATTGCATATTCTGAAACAATCACTGGAACTCTAAAATCATAACCTACATGAGCATCAGGAAATGTATTTATATTACCAGATAACCATTCATCTACATATGTAGCAGTAGTTACAGAACCATCAAAAGCATGACTAGTTAAATAATTTCCATTATACTCTTCAGTTCCAAATACACCTAAAGGGTCGCTTGTACAAGCATAAGAATCAGGTAAATTAGTTCCTGTATCTCCTGAATCATCTCCTGTATCTAAATTACATTCACCTATATAATCAATATTTTGGCCAGAAACTCCTGCAAAAGTAGAGTTAGTATAAACTGTCCCATCACAACCACAAACGGGGTCATAAATTGGTGTGTTTGGTGTATTTGAATAAGTATTTTCACCTTCTGTAGCACAATTATCTACAACTGGGCTAGTACAAGTTCCTGTAATACTTTCTTCACAATCATCTCCACAACTTTCTAAATCTAAACCTGTACAACATGAAGTAGGGCCTAAAGGAAATAAAGTGTCTCCATTTACACAATAATCTGATTCTACGTTTACATTTACTCCATCATAAGAAACTGTAGTTCCAGCAACATAATAATTTGCACCTCTATCACTTTCTGCACATTCGAAAATAGTTTCTTCACAAGCACCATTTGAACATCCATTCAAACAAGTTGTAGTTGTGCTTTGAGGTTCGCCATTTAAACAATAATTTTCTGTTAATACATCAGCAGTACATTCATCAGTATAAGAATATCCTTTTCTTACGAATCCACCTTCTTCAATACAAGAAGAATAACAAGTACCTGTGTAATCTACGTTAACACCTGATGAACTTGCTGCTAAAGCATTATTATAAGTTACGTTGTTACATCCACAAACGGGGTCAATTACTGGATCTACACCATCCGGTAAAGCCATACAATCTCCAAGAGTATCAGCACAATTATCTTTCTGGCAATATTCGCCAGCATCACAGTAAAAATTAGAAGTACATCTTAATCCAGGATTTTCATTACCTTCACAACTATGTACTGCTGAAGGTGTAAAAGGTGCTGTCCATCTTGCAATATTACTTAATCTTAATTCATCTATATATCCTATCCAATTATAACCAGAATTACCTGTTGAATAAGTTCCTATTTTTTTAAATATACTTTCAATATCTGCAGCCACTGAATTTGCACTTGAATCTGTTGCTACTAAACTACCATCTACAAACATTCTTGCGATGGATCCACTTTTTGTTATTGCAATGTGATGCCATGCTCTTTCACTCATTCCAGCAGATGATAAAGCAATATCTCCTGAAGCAAAGCCTAATGCTACAGAGCCATCATCATATAAAAAATTAGTACTTGGTCCAATATCTCTTGTATCAAATAAATATCTTCTTCCACCTCTATAATCAGTATCTCTATATGCCCAGAAATCAATAGTGAAATCATCACCATCATTTAATATTCCTGAAATGTCTGTCTCTAAATAACTTCCAGTACCATCAAAGTAAATTGAAGAAGTTCCAATTGCTTTTTCAGTTGTTGAATGTCGAACATTTCCATATCCATTAACAACTTCATCACTAACTAAATTTTCAAAAATTGTATCGCCATCAGTTGTATCAGATTGAATCATAACTAAAGTATTGTCATCACAAGATGCAACACCACCACAAACTCCTTCCCACATTTCTATCTCTGAAAAATCATCATACCAATTACCATAACCATTACCATAATGACTTGTAACTGTAAATCTATAAAATCTATAAGCTTGAGCATCTGTAGCATCTATTTCTTTCAAAAATTCATACAGGCCAAATTCTCCTGTATATAGACTGTCCCAAGTAGAACCATCATTACTTGCAGTAATCGTAAAACCTTTTGTACCATCTCCTGAATTTTTTCTTTGAATTCTAAAACCTAAAATGTCTTTTTCATTATTTATTCCAAAATCATATTGAACCCATTGGTTATCTTGATTTAAACTACCATACCAAGAACGAGCATTTGAAACAATACCATCAAAAGCATACCACCCTGGATAGCTACCATAAGCATTTGAAGAATATGTTACAGCTCCACTTGGAGCATTATCACTTGTCATTGTTGGAACCACATCAACTTTATTTACTACACAAGTTGGAACATAAGTCTCAACACAAGAATCTTCATACAATTCAATTTCTGAAAAATCATCATACCAATTACCATAAGAATTTCCATAATGACTTGTAACTGTAAATCTATAAAATCTAAAATAATCAGAAGTAGCTCTTAAATCTAATTCTTTTGTAAATTCTGACAATGCAAAAGTTCCAGAATAAATATTATTCCAATTAATACCATCAAGACTACCTTGAATGTTAAAATCTTTTGTTCCATCTACAGAATTCTTCCTAACTATTTTAGCACCTGAAGCTCTTCTTCTTTCTCCAATTCCAAAATCATACTGAACCCATTGATTATCTTGATTTAAACTACCATACCAAGAACTTGCTGTTGTTTCAACGTTATCAAAGGCATACCACCCTGGTGATTGACCATAAGCATTTGAAGAATATGTTACAAATCCACTTGGAGCATTATCACTTGTCATTGTTGGAATAATATCTGATTCTATAATACTACAATCCTCAAGATTATTATCTCCAACCTCCATTGCACCAGAACCTGTTACTTGAACTTCATAATATCCATTAACAGGAACTAAATCTGTAACTGTTTGTTTATTTGCACAATAAGGATTTATTTCTGAAAAAGAGCTTGCACCTGGACAAATAATTACAGTACCAGTATTTGAAACTGCAGGAACATATAATGTTTTTTCATCTGCTACTTCTATATGGTTTGTTGGTACATGTATTAATGAACTTGATTCATCAACTAAAACGGTTACATCACTCCAATCATGATTGCTATTGAAATTTACAGTTAAATCTGCAACTTTAATTCCATCTTTTTCTATTTCAACTGTTTGTTGACCTAATTGATATCTATTTCTTAAATTTTCATTTGAAACTAATGCGTCTGCATTTAAATTATTAATAGTGTAGAAATCACCACAATCTTGAACGGATTCAGTACATGTTCTAACATATTGATGTATTCCACAAGTTTTTTGAACTACATTTCTTTGTCTTTGATTAATATCACTACCTGAACAGTAATAATCACTGTGAACACATTCTGAAACTGTTTGATCATCATTAACTCCTCTTCTTTGATAAGTATCTGGTGTTGTTGCATCATTTGAAGTTATAAAACTATAACCAATACCCGAACTTCCACAAGCTTGAACACGTGAGCAATCTCCAGAACTTCCTCTTGGATCATAAGAAGGTGAAGAACAAGATGGTGCTGGACGACAATCCTTTGAATCTCCTAAACAAGAACTTGTTTGATCCTGATAATTAACATAAACACATTGAGTGCCTCCATTTGTTATAGCATAATAATTCTGAGACTTACAACTTCTTGTTTCACAAATAGTTCCACTTGGTTTAAAGGCACCATTATCGCAACAATCACCAGAAGTACATTCAGGTGGTGGAGGATCAGGACAAAATAAAGATAAACCATAATCGGCACTTCTTCCTGTTGTAGACAGCGTATTACCAGAAAGGGTATATTCTGTAAGCTTAGGGTACAGATTATAAACTGTAAAATGTAATGAATTATCAGTTTCACAACAATAATATCTTCCACCACACCAATTAATTTGTCTATAATTATTACTATAACCTGTTGATGAACTAAGCTTTAAATAACGCGGAGAATTTACACAGCTATCTTCCGCTATATTATAAGTTATTCCACCACAAACTGGAGATGCACCACTTTGTATCATAGCACCAGCCTCATAAGCGGACATTGCACCTGAAGATAAAACAATCATTAAAAATGATGAAATTAATAATAAAACAAAGATTCTATACTTCATTGGATTCCTCCAATTTGAACATCAAAATCAGGTATTTTATCTTCTGAATCAGTATAAGCAGAAATAACTGCACCTTCTTCTGTTTCTATTATATTATAAGCTAATTTATCTGCATTAACTATTATAGAAGGTGATTTTTCTTTATCATATTTTAAACTTAAAATGTATTGACCTCTGTCAAGACCTTGAGATTGAACTAAAACTTCTTCTTTAGAATAAATTTTTACTTTACTTTTACCTACACTTATTTCTTTTCTTAAAACACTTTCTTTATCTTCATATAATTCTGTTGTTAATTCTGTATCTTCAATATCAATATCATCTTTTACTTCTGGAAAATATTCTTCTTTTTCTTGAACTTTTTCTTCTGAAGTAAATAATCCTATAAACCAATTCCACATTTTACCAACAAAAGAACTTTCACCATCAGATGCAGCCATTCCTGTAATTAAATTTCCAGTAATTAAATTTTCAGGCGCACAATTTGCTTCTAAAACACATTGATTATGAGTAGAATTATAATCACACTCAACTAAACCAGCACAACAAGCACCTCTCTCTACATTTGAAACTACACCTTGAGTAAAATAATTAATTCCATTATCTGTATCACTACATTCTTTTTCTTCAGTTAGACAAACACTATTGTCTACATCACATCCAAAAGGACATTCATATTCAACTCTTTGTGCTGTTCCTAAAACACAAACTGTTTCACTTAAATAATTTACATCTACACAATCATCATCAAGTCCATTTGTTTCATCTGTTGCGGTTCCAAAACTATAATAATTATAACCACCATCTGTATCTTCACAAGTTGTATAATAAACTCCTAAATCACAATCCCAAGTTCTAATTAAATCAGAAGTAGTATCATAATACCATCCTTCTTCAGGCGTATTATTTTCTTGACATTCAGGCTCTCCAACTGAAGGATCATAACAAACTGCAGTGTCGCCAGGCAATCCATCATGGTCAAAAGATTCGAAACCAACACAACATTCTTCTACTCTTGTATCAATTAAATCTCCAACATCACCACAATCTAAAGAAACATCTGCACAAGTTCCAGGTCTGAAATCAATTCCATCATTAAACATAGAAAATCCATCTGATTGAAAATCTTCACATTCCACTCTAGAAACAGATAATCCATTAAAAGCAAAATAATCTCCTGCATCTCCTTCTGTAACTACACAACATCCCGTTTCACAAGCTGTATCTAAAAGATCATCATTTACATCACTATAACCAGGATATGCTTCTCCATTTGGACTATAAGCTGGTTCATAGAAATATTCTCCATCTTCTTGGCTTGTAAATAAACAATCTCCAATATTATCTCTTGCACAATAATCAGTTAAAGTTTTTGCACATAAGAAAACATCAGAACAAGATGCGTTAATAGTACTTCCTGCTTCACAGAGAGCACTATTTCCTAAATTATCTTCACAAGATAATAAAGTAGAAATTCCAGAAGGTTTCAAACACATTTCACTTTCTTCATCTAAAACAGCGTTAACTGATATAGCTAATGATAAAATAATCATTAGTGAAAAAAACAATGTTAGTGTTTTATTTATATTCATTTTGTTAATTTACCTTAACTATTTGAATTCCTCTAATTTTGAGCCGGCACAACTACTGATGCCAAAGCTGCAGCTCCAATGTCGCCTCTTTTTCTAATATCTACTGAACTATGTAATGTTGTATCTGTATAAGCTGACATTTCAAAATCATTACCTGCTTCAAACGCTACAATCATTTCAGCATGCTGAGATGCAGGTACATTATATTGTATTCTAAGCAGAATCATTTCTCGTATAATCTTTATATCTGTAGAGTCATAAGGTACAGGGAAATCATCAGGTCTTGGAACTGTTACCGCTGGATAATCGGTTTCTGTAACCCATTCATTTCCATCAACTACAAATACATTTGTTGCTGAGAAAACCCATAAATCTCCTTCAAATTCAGACATTGTACCAATTGCTGCTCCTGTATCACCATAACTTTCACAAGAACCAGTTGCATCACAACTGTATAAAAATCCATTTGTACATCCTAACCATAATTCACCCTGATAAGCTTCTAATTGATAAGGCGCACCTTTAAAATCATCTTGATTTGCTTTTTCAGTACAAACTCCAGCTGCATCACAACTTAATAATCTGCCATTTTGAGAACCTACCCATAATTTACCATCATAAACTTTTAATGAACGTAAATTAGTGTTTCCTATAGGTCTCCCATGATCAGTACAAACACCTTCTTCAGTACAACTCAATAAATTATAATTTAATGTCACCCATAATTTATCATTAAAAACTTCCATATCTAAAGCAACACCACCTTGATCTCCATAAGGTGTAATAATTCCACCAGATGTAACTTTGAATAAATAACCTGCTGAATTTGCCATCCAAAGATTACCTTTGTAAACTTTCATTGCCTTTATTTCACTACCAACATCAACAACAAATTTAGCTCCATTAATATTAAAATTATACAAATAACCTCCGTCACCTGCAAACCACGCTTTACCATCAAAATAAACTGCAGTATCAATATTAGCTAAAGTTACAGTTGTATACTTTGCATAATTTGATTCTGAATCAAATCTATGAGCATTTCTAGCTTCAACAGCCCATAACCAGCTTCTATCATCACCAGCAGTATCTGAAGCTGCATCACTTAAACATTTTCCATCTTCAATACAAACATCATTACCAGCAGTAACTTGAATATTACCTGCTACTTCTAATTTTTCAGCAGGAGTTGTTGTTCCAATACCAACATTACCTATTGAATTTATATTAAACCTATAGGCTCCAGCAGTATCATCAAAAATTCCAAAACTACCTGGAATATCACTAATTGCTCCAACAATAACATCATATCTATGGCCTTCGTCACCAGAATCATGCATTTGAATACCTCTCCATGGAGAATCAATAATTAATCTGCTTGTATTTGTTGAACCTACAACCTCTAAAGCAACAGAGGGAGTTGCAGTTCCGATTCCAACTTTATCACTAAGTTGTAAAGAACCTGTTGAGGACTTCATGTAAGGGGTACCTGAAGAACCAATCATAATATAATCACTTAATTTTCCAATTGCGACATATGAGTCGTCAACTGAATCTGTAAAGAATGTAGAAATTGAACCACCTTCAAGTGTATTAAGCGTAACTCGTTTGGATTCCATTTCTCCTTTAACGACTACTTTTTCAACACCTGTATTGAATGTAAATGTTTCCGCTGATGCGAAAGAAACTAATAATAATAAACAAACTATTAATGATAAAACTGTTTTTTTAAATCCCCTCATGTGATCACCCCTTTTTAATTAAAAGACTTTTCTCCCATCTTCTAACATAATCTTATATAATTATTTATCTACTCATATATAAATATTGTGAAATTGAAATATGCTTTTATTTTTCAAATTTACTCCGTTGGAATTTCGATTTCTTGTGAAACGCAAAGTGCAGTGTCTGAACCTTTAACTCCATCGCAAACTTCAAAATCTTCAAGTAATAAATTATCTGTTTTTATTTGATACTCAAAGTTTCCTAATGATTTTATTTCATCTGTATATAACTCTTCATTAAGATATAATTTCAAAGTATTACGTTCTGCATCTTCACCAAAGACATCTTCATCGGGGTCAGCAACTCTAAAGTTAATAGTGATTTCAGCTCCATCAACAGTTATATCTGACGCTTTTATTTTTTCTAATGCTGGACATCTATTTTCTCTTGCAAACGTAAAGTTAAATGCATCACCATTGATTCCACCTGAATAAACTAATCTTTCTTTTCCATCTTCTATAGGTACATACAATTCATCTGTTGTTAAAAATACACTTATTACATCATATAATTTATCATTGTAAATGTATTGTTTAATATCTACATCATCATAATCTTCTAAATATAAACTTAAATCCCCAACTATGTTTTCATTTGCAACTAAACATTCTTTTTCAAATAACTTTCTAAATTCTGAAACATAGAATGCTTTTAATCCCATATCATAACTATTTGAATTAACTCTTGGAAATTCTATTAATGTACCTGTAGTATTTGATTCTAAATAAACATCTGATTCTACAAAAAATTCTATATTTGTTTTTGCGAAATAAGAATCCATTTGAACATCATCTAATGTTTCAGGATATAATTTATAACCTGTTAAATCATTTCTCAAAGTATTAATACATTGAAAGAAATAATTTTTTATATATCTTTCTACAGACGCTTGAGCAGAATTATAACAATATGTACCAGATATATTTTCTTGATTGTTAGGTCCTTCAAAACAATGACAATCACAGTCAGTCGAAGTACCAATTATTTCACAACCTTCAGGAATATTTCTTTTACAAAAAAATACATTTGGCATATAGAAACAATCTGAAATTTCTGTTTTGAAATCTTCTAATTCATAATCATCACAATTTTCAGTAGTACAAGGATAGTTATCTGTAGCATCTTCATTATTTTTTATCAAAATAACTATTTTCTCACCATTAAAATCTAAAAATTCTTCAGAATCTGAAACGCCAATATTTCCTTCCATTGGAAATGTTAAAGGGGTTCCTGAAGTTTCATCGAAATATGGTGTAATATAAGGAGTTTCTTCTGGTGCGGTTGGCATGTAACCCGCATATCTTCCTAATAATTTCATCCCTGCCGAAGATGCTTGGTTAAAACAACTTTGTACATCATCATAAACTCTATCTCTTATTGCATTTTCATCTTCAACTCTTTGCATAGTTTTTTCTGTATCTTTAGTTGAATTTTGTTTAACGACATAGAACATGAATAACATTGTAAATAGAATTACTATTGCTAAAATAAAAAATACTACTACTTGTCCTTTCTTCTTTGTCATCTTTTCACTTCATTTTGTTCTGGACTCAAACACTTCGCTAATTAGATTACCACTTTCTAAAATTTGCACCAGAATACTTTTCTACTTCTTCACAGATTCTTAATAATTGATTATACTTCGCTAATCTTTCACTTCGACAAGGTGCGCCGGTTTTAATTTCTCCGCAACCTAACCCAACTACTAAATCTGCTATAAATGAATCTTCTGTTTCACCACTTCGGTGACTTACCATTACGCCCCATCCTGCTTTCTTTGCCATTTTGTAGGCATTGATACTTTCAGTGATGGTTCCAATTTGATTTATTTTTAATAATAATGCATTACATGATTTTCCTTTTACAGCCGTTTTAATTCTATCAACATTTGTTACAAGTAAATCATCTCCAACTATCTGAATCTTTTTTCCGATTTTTGTTGTTAGTTTTCCATAACTTTCAAAATCATCTTGATCGAATGGATCTTCAATACTTACTATATCGTATTTCTTGGACCATCTTTCGTAAAGTTTTATCATTTGACTTCCGGTTCTTAAGTCTTTTTTTGTTGATTTAAAATTTAAATTATATTTTTTATTTTCAAAGAATTCTGAAGCGGCTATATCCATTCCAATTTTTATTTTTCCTGTATATCCTGAGATTTTTATTGCTTCTGTTAGTAAGTCTAATGCTTCTTCGCTTGTTTTTATATCTGGTGCAAATCCACCTTCATCTCCAACATTAGTTGCATCGATTCCATACTTTTTTTTAATTATTTTTTTTAGATTGTGATATGTTTCAACACCCATTTGCATTGCTTTTGAGAAATTTTTAGCTTTTACTGGAAGTAGCATGAACTCTTGCATTGCAAGTTTGTTTCCTGCATGTTTTCCACCATTAATTACATTGAAAGCTGGAACTGGCATTCTTAATTTTCTATTGCCACAAACTTTTGAAATGTGTTTGTATAAAGGAATTTTTTTAGATGCTGCACCTGCTTTACAAATTGCAATTGAACATCCTAGAATTGCATTAGCTCCTAATTTACTTTTATTTTTTGTGCCATCTAATTTAATCATTAATTGGTCTAACTCTTTTTGCTTTGTACAATTTTTTCCAATCAATTCTTTGGCTAAAATTTTGTTAACATTATTTACAGCTTTAGAAACACCTTTGCCAAGAAATTCTTTTTTTCCATCTCTTAATTCTAATGCTTCGTAAATTCCTGTTGATGCTCCTGATGGAACCATCCCCTTGAAACTACCTTCTTTTGTTGTTATATCAACTTCAATAGTAGGATTTCCTCTAGAATCAAACACTTGTCTCGCTTTTACTGATTTTATTAAACTCATTGTAGAAATTGATTTAATGTAGATTCATCCCACCCACCATTAATCAAACCTTGTTTTATTTGAGAGTCATTATATCCTTGACCTCTATAATAAGTAATGTATTTTTTCAAAGCAACTATTGCATCTTCATGATTGTCGGAAGTTTGAACGGTTTCTTTTTTATATTCTTTTTTCTTTAAAGAAATTACACCTGTTTTTGTTGCAAATATTAAACCACTTCCTGCTAATGCAATGAATATTAATGATGCTAAAAGAACGTAAAGGAATCCACTACTTTCTTTTGCAAATTGTTCTGGTTCTTCTTGAGGTTTTATTTCACCTTTAACGTTTGGTCTGGTTCCAGAAATAACTTGTGGAACCAAATGTGCTACTTTCAAATCTCGTTCAACTACTTTTTTATCAACAGTAATCATTCCAGAATATATTGTTCCAATGTAAACTTTTATTTTATCGCCAAATGTTAAATCTTCTAATAAAATTTTTTCATTTTTACCATAAGTATTTCCTTCAACTATTCCAGAAGCAATTTCTGTTTGACCTTCTTTGAATGAAATTCTTTGGCCGGATAAGAGTTGTGTATCTAAAGTTCCAGAAACTTGAACATTTGCTCCAGCGGAAACAAAATTAGAAAGAATAACAAAACACAGTACAATAACTAGAATGCCAACTAACTTTTTAATATGATTTACACACTCCATACAAAGATATTATTAAAAACAACTATATAAATCTTTACATTTAATTTTTATGAGAAGGATTAATTTTATAAACTAGTTTTTGACTTGTGAAAAATCTAAAGAAAACTTTTTAAACCTCAAAGAAAAGTTTAGTAATTATGGAAACATTAGACGGACAACAATGCCCAATTTGTGGCAAAAATACTTTGACTTTGTCAGAGGGTGACCAAGAAGTACCTTACTTTGGTAAGTTAGTAGTTTTTGGAATGAATTGTAGTTCTTGTGGTTTTAAGAAATCAGATATTGAAGCTTTCGAACCAAAAGATCCTGTTAAATTCTCTTTAGAAATTGATTCTGAAAAAGACATGAATATTAGAATTGTTAAATCTTCTGAAGCTACTGTTAACATACCTAGAATTATTAAAATGGAACCAGGACCTGCATCCAATGGATATGTCACTAACGTTGAAGGATTACTTCTTAAAGCTAAAGATGTTATTGAAACTATGAGAGATTCTGAAGAAGATAAAGCTGTTAAAAAGAAATGTAAAAACATGTTAAAGAAACTTCAGAAAGTAATGTGGGGTCAAGAAACAATTAAAATTACTTTGGAAGACCCATCAGGTAATTCAGCGATTATTTCTGAAAAAGCTGAAAAATCAAAATTATCCGTAAAAAAGAATAAATGAATTCTATTCAAGAACACCACACTAAATTTAAAGAAATTATTAAAAAATATAATTTAGATACTTATGAAAAATCTGAAGAGATTTCTCATTATATTACTAAACATGAAACTATATCAGTTAAAGAATTTTCAACTATTTTTGCAATGGATGAAAAAGATGCTAGAATTTTTTTAAGTTTTATTCATGTAGGAATAAAGTTCAAAGAGAATCATTTGGATTCTATAAAACCTAAATAAATCTTTTGAGAGTATGATTGAGTGTAACGAACATCATACATAATAACTTGTCAACCGAGTTTGCAGTTGAAAGAGAATCATTTGGATTCTATTAATAACAAATAGTTTTAATCAAAAATAATATGATATCTACTTACTATATCATTTTTTATTGCATTCAGATATTGGAAATATTCTTTTTTTCCATCTGGGGACTGTTTAGGAATTACATTAAATGCCTTTTGTCCCAAGAAATCATAAATTTGATTGTGATCCACTCTTTTAGAATGTAAAAACATAATTGAATCATAAACAAAATTAACTCTATTAATATCAAATTTATAATGAAATAAAGAGGTCATATTTCCATTCCATTCAAAATCAATTTCTTCATTAGTATTTACAAAATTCAAAGCTCTTTCTAAAGCACTTGATTCAAAATTTTGAAATCTTTTAACATATCCTTTTTGATATATTTTCGCATTAGCAACCCTATTTTCAAAGACAGAATAAGCAATAGATTCTCCAACTATTTTTGGATCCATTGAACCTTTTAGAGTTTGTACTAAATCTTTAATTGCATCTTTTTTCTTCATAGTGAATAAGCTAATTTAGCAACCTCCGATCTTTCTACATCTTCTAAACAAATATGAGCAAATACTTTGTTTCCAGGTAAACTTTCAATTACATGAGCTAATCCTGAATTTCTTTTTGTAATATATTCATATTCTTGTCCTCTTTTTGAAGAAATTTGGTTTAAGTCTCCAAGTAACATCAATTTTGAACCTTTAGCCACCCTTCCAATTAACATTTCTATTTGTAATTTTGTTAATAATTGTGCATCATCAACTAATACGAATTTGTTTCTCCAACTTGTTCCTCTTTCATGAGTTATTGGTTTGAATTCTATTAAACCATCCGCAATTAATTTATCAATATGATTAGAAACATGATCCTTGTAATTTAAACCAGACTCTCCATAAGAGAAAATTTCTTGTAAATTGTCCATTGCAGGCATAATCCAAGGTTTCATCTTTTCAGATTGTTCACCAGGTAAAAATCCTAGTCCTGCATCAGCACCAACTAGAGGTTTATAATAAGAAATGCAATCATACTCACCCTTGTTACATTGTAATAAGCCAGCTAATAAAGCGAAATAAGTCTTACCTGTTCCTGCTGCACCATTTACACTTAATAATCCTACATCTTTATCATTTAATAATTCTAAATAAGGTACTTGTGATGGGTTTGGAATGATTCTTGTATTAATCACTGCATTAAAACCAATAGTTTGAATGTCAGAAACAGTTTTCTTTTCTTCATATTTAGCAATTTCTTTTTTTATTTTTTCAACTTGAACGGTATCATTAGCATTTAATGCATTAATTGCTTTTCCAATTCTTTTTCTTCCATTAGCTTTTAATTTTGAATGAGCTATACTTTCTAAAGAACATTTTAAATCATGTTGAACATCTTTTGAAGATGTTTTATTTAAAGTGAATATATCTTTTACTCTTTGTTCTAAAGAATCATTATTTTTTTTAATTTCATCTAATAATTTTGTTTTAGCGAAAATAGGTTTTAATGTAAAATATTCATCATTTTTTTTAGCAATATAATAATTTAATACTTCATTAGATTTATCGAAAAACTCAACAATTTGATTTTGTTTTAATGGTTTACTTAAAATTCTTTCACATTCTTTTTCTGTTAAATCAAATGATTTTGAATCATTAATTATTTCTGCATATTCTTTTAAAATCGGATGTTTTGAAATTCCAGAGTATAATTGATTAGGATCTCTAATGTTTTCATATTCAAAATCTTCTGCATCAATTTCTTTAGTTTTAGCATCAGTTCTAGCATTAGAATCTGCACTAATAAAAATATATTTATTATCAGGATTTTCTGCTTTTAATTTTCTAATTTGATAAATAATTCTATCGTCATGATTAGCATCAGGAATATTTAATTTTTTAAACTCAGATTCATCATGTTCCATAAAATATAATTTAGCACCATTTTCCAATTCTAAATAACCTTTTGAATTGCCATAGGTTAAAACATCTTTTTTTATATTTTCAGGAATATAATCGTATAATTCTAACATATCCTCAATTGTGTGTAATGCTGTTCTTGCCATTAATGGAGAAAAATCATGTCTCTTCTCATCATGATTAATATTATCAAGTTCTCTTTTAACAATGTCTAAGATTATAACATCATTTGGTTCATCATCTAATTTTTTACCACTCGTCTCTAAATGATTAA
>Ga0075111_1000557_pt1 | contig 17361 bp, 18 predicted proteins | sample AntAceMetag02UKK_FD_69787 | JGI IMG/M metagenome (GOLD analysis project Ga0075111, IMG submission 69787) | Saline lake microbial communities from Ace Lake, Antarctica - Antarctic Ace Lake Metagenome 02UKK | ecosystem: Environmental > Aquatic > Non-marine Saline and Alkaline > Saline | place... | reverse complement strand
CGCTCAACATTTACGCGCTTAATCGAAAAGGCACGAAAAAGTATAGCCGATTTTATTGTTAAAGGGAGGTTGTTGACCATAGAAGGCGGCAATGTGCATTTCAGGACAAATACCTTCCATTGTCAGAAATGTGGACATATGTTCAAAACAAATTTTAGTAATACCATAACTGAATGTCCTGCTTGCCATTCGAAAAATCTTATAAATATGGCTGGAGGGTTCGGACATGGAAAATGTTGTAATTTAAACCATCAAAAAAAAGGAGGTAAGAATGCCAGGATTTAACAGAACAGGTCCGTCAGGACAAGGCCCACAAACAGGTCGGCGCATGGGGCCTTGCGCCGAAAATGAAAACAATTCACGTGGTTATGGCTTTGGAAGAGGCCGGGGACGTGGGTTAGGTCGAGGATTTGGCTTTTTTGGTTTTGGAAGAGGTAGTCAAATAGCTGAAGATAGCTCATTAGAAAATGAAATTGATTTTTTGAAAGATCAAATTTCTCAGCTCGAACAGAGATTAGGTAGGAAAAAGAAAACCGAGTAAGGATTATTGGAGTAGGGGGAATTGAGAGAATGCATGTTCCGTATTAGAACATTTAATGGATAAGTTTAGATTGTTTTTCTTCAGGTTCGATGTATGCATTCTCTCTTTATGTTATTTCAATTTTAAATATTAATGATATGATAGGAAGAAAAGTTGGACTCGGTTCAGGCCGGGGGCTTGGTCTCGGAGAAGGCCAGGGAAGAAATAAAGGTGGGTCATTTGGCCCGGGAGGATTTTGTGTTTGTGCCAAATGTGGCGAAAAAATCCGCCATCAGCAAGGTGTAAAATGTACAACAATAAAATGTCCTGCTTGTGGAACAACCATGATCAGGGAAGAACTATTAAATAAGAAAAAATAAAATAAATTTAAAAATGAAAATTGCCATTCCAACATTAAACAATCAATTGACTGCTCATTTTGGGCATTGCCAGCGCTTTGCCATCGTACATGTCGAAGATAATAAGGTTGTAAAAGAAGAGTACATCGACCCTCCTGTGCATCAGCCCGGCGTGTATCCAAAATTTCTTGCCGATCATGGTGTGAAAGTTATCATTGCAGGTGGCATCGGTCAGCGTGCAATTGATTTGTTTAATCAAAATGACATTGATGTTTTTATGGGAGTTCCTGTTGGTGATCCTAAAACATTGGTTGAAGATTATCTTAACCAAAAATTAAGCACTGGACAAAACCTCTGCGATCACTAAATGGAAATATTCCTCGGAAAACTATTTTGAAATAAAAGATGAAAATAGCCATAGCAAGCGGAAAAGGGGGCACCGGTAAAACTACCCTGGCTACAAATTTAGCTGTTTTGATTGCCGAAACAGAGAGGGTGGTATTGGCTGACCTTGATGTTGAAGAACCCAATTCGGGTTTATTTATTAAGGCAAAATTGCTGAGTGAAGATGTGAAATATAAAATGATCCCACAATGGAATGAAGAGGCTTGTACGCTTTGTGGCCTTTGCCAGGAAGTATGTAATTTTCACGCAGTTATTCAGTTGGCCGATCAAATCATGGTTTTTCCCGAATTGTGTCACAGTTGTTATGCTTGTTCCGAATTGTGCCCTGTTGCTGCCTTGCCCATGAAAGCGTATCGGATGGGAACAATGAGGCATTATCAAAGTGGCAATCTTAATTTTATCGAAAGCCGCCTTGATATCGGGCAGGAGCAGGCCGTTCCACTTATCGCGCAAACCAACGATTTCATCTCCGACAATTTTAATGATGGTCACCTCGTGCTTTTGGATTCGCCTCCCGGTACTTCTTGTCCGGTGATTGAAGCCACATCAGAAGCCGACTATGTTATCCTTGTTACCGAACCTACACCTTTTGGTTTGCACGACCTGAAACTTGCAGTAGATACAATAAGGCAAATGAACAAAGATTTTGCGGTTGTGATCAATCGCGATGGGGCTGGGGATGAACAGGTACTTGCATATTGCAAAATTGAAAATATAAAGGTACTCGCCAGGATTCCTGACGATCGCAATGTTGCCGAACTGTATTCACAGGGCCAGTTGGTTTATCCTGAAATCGCTGAATTCAGGGAGGAGTTGGAGAAAGTATATAGTCACATCCAGCAAATTATTGATAGTCCATAGAGACCAAAGTTCTTGCTAATCAAGCATCAAATAATAGTTTTCAAATCACAAATAACTTTCAAATGACAAATTTCAAATGACCAAAATAGTTTTGAGCCTTGAGATTTTGATATTGGGATTTATTTGAGCTTTGGATTTTGAATTTTGAGTTTTTTTAGGTTTTAGGTTTTAGGCAAATAAGATTATTTTTAGGATAGATGTCGAGTAAATTTGAAGGAAAGAAATGAAAGAGATTGTAGTCATATCAGGAAAAGGTGGGACAGGGAAAACTTCGATAAGTGCTTCGTTTGCTATGCTGGGAGGCACTGACCTGGTTGTTGCCGATTGTGATGTGGATGCTGCCGATATGCACCTTTTATTGAAACCAGATTTCAATATAAGTGAGGATTTTTATAGCGGGCAACTTGCGGTAATAGATTCAGGGAAATGTACTGATTGCGGGAAATGTGCAGCTGTTTGCCGCTTTAATGCAATATCTGTCGTCGATGGAAATTTTACAGTTAATCCGATAAAATGTGAAGGATGTGGCTATTGTGCGCGGATATGTCCTGTGGAAGCCATATCAAATATTCAACCAAAAGCAGGACAATGGTATGTCTCTAAGATTAAAAATGGCAGCACCATGGTTCATGCAAGACTGGGCATTGGTGCTGATAATTCAGGAAAACTGGTAGCGAAAGTTAAAAATGAGGCCAGGCTTGTAGCAGCCGAGCATAACAAAGAAATGATCCTGGTTGATGGCGCCCCTGGTATTGGCTGCCCCGTTGTGTCGTCGCTTTCCGGGGCGGCTTTGGTAGTGTTGGTTACCGAGCCAACAGTTTCGGGTTTTCATGACCTCAGGCGCGTTTATCAGTTGGTTAAAAAATTTAAAATTAAAGCCGCCTGCATCATTAATAAGCATGATTTGAATTTGGATGTTACAAAACAAATTCACGACTTTGTAAAAGAGGAAGGGATATTGCAACTTAGTAATTTACCCTATAGCCCGTCTTTTACCAGGGCAATGATACAGGGCCAGGCCATCGTCGAATATGATGATGCTGAAATAAAGGCTTCACTTGTTGATAGTTGGGAAAAAATATTAAAATCATTAAACCAAAAAATATAATTAATAATGAGAATAGCATTTACAGCAAAGGGACCGGCATGGGATTCGGAAATGGATCCACGCTTCGGAAGAACAGAATTTCTGGTGGTGTACGATCAGGAAACGGATGAACTCATCCATTTCGACAACAGGGCCATCGAGGGTGAAGCACATGGGGCCGGCCCAAAAACCGCTCAAAAATTATTTGAACTTAAGGCAGAAGTTTTAATTACCGGCAATGGCCCGGGTGGAAACGCTGCTGCGGTCCTTGAAAAGGCAGGGATTAAGATTATTACCGATTCACGAAAACTAACGATCAAACAGGCTTACGATGCCTGGTTAAATAAATAATAATCATTTTTAAAATTAAATTAAATCATGAAGACGGATGTTCTAGTTATTGGAAGTAGTGCAGCTGGTTTAGTGGCGGCAACTACCGGTAAGAGGGTGTATCCTGGAAAGGAATTTACAGTTGTTACAATGATGCCAAAAACATTGATACCATGTGGTATCCCTTATGTGTTTGGCTCAGTTGGTAACACAAACAACGATATTCTCCCGGCAGAGAAGATATTTGAAGCCAGTGGGATAAAAGAAATTGTTGGTAAGGTTGAAGCAATTGACCGGAAAAACAAAACTATAACTTTAACGAGTGGGGAGAAAATTACTTATGAGAAGTTGGTTTTGGGAACCGGATCCGAACCCATAAAGCCTGCCTGGTTAAAAGGCATCGACTTGAAGAATGTTTTTACCGTGCCTAAAAATAAGGTCTATATCGACGAAATGCAGGAGGGTTTAAATGACTGCAAGAAAATTGTTACTATTGGGGCCGGCTTTATTGGAGTCGAGATTTCTGATGAGCTCAATAAGATAGGTAAAGAAGTGGTCTTGGTTGAAAGGCTGCCTGAGATTTTAGGTCTGGCCTTTGATGAGGATGTATCAGTAAGGGTGAAGAAGATATTGCAAGAACGTGGAGTTGAAGTTAGGACTGGGATTTCGGTAAAAGAAATTTTGGGTACTGAAAAAGTTGAAGGTGTCCTGCTTGAGGATGGATCTGTAATTGAAGCTGATGCCGTTGTTTTATCACTGGGTTATAAGCCCAACGTTGATTTGGCCAAAAACGCTGAGTTACCAATAAACGATATGGGTTTTATCAGGGTTGATGAATATATGCGCACCGAAGATTCCGATATTTTTGCCATTGGCGATTGTGCCGAAAAAAGGGATTTTGCAACACGTAAGCCCAGTCCGGTAATGCTGGCTTCAACTGCATGTGCCGAAGCAAGGATTGCAGGGATGAACCTCTATAAATTGTCGGCCATTAAAACCTTTGGTGGGACAATATCAATTTTCTCGACAGCATTGGGCAATACAGGTTTTGGTGTAGCAGGCCTTACCGAGAATATGGCAGTTAAGGAAGGTTTTGATATTGTTACGGGTGTTTTCGAGGGGATCGATCGTCATCCCGGTACTTTAAAGGATACACACAGCCAGTTTGTAAAACTCATTGTAGGCCGGGAGGCAGGCGTGATATTGGGTGGCGAAGTCATGGGAGGCCTTTCAACAGGCGAATTAACCAATACAATTGGTTTGGTTATCGAAAATAAAATGACCATCAATTCGCTGCTTACTGCACAGATTGGTACCCATCCTTTAATGACCGCTTCACCAGCTGGTTATCCGCTCATTAAAGCTGCCGAAAATGCATCCACTAAAAGGACGATTAATTAACACATACCAGTTTGATAATCTTTTTCCATTTTGGGATTAAGTTTATATTTAACAATAGTTGAGATTCCCTGCAAAGCCATATGCTTTGCAGGGTTAATCTTTGAAGTAATTGTCTTTTTTTAATAAGAAGGATGATAGTCAATAGTAATTATTTGGCTACTTACTATTAACTCAAATCAAATGGACAATACAATAGACCCCCTCTAACTCCCCCTTGAAGGGGAGGATGCCACCGCACTGGCTACTGCAGTTGCTTGTGCGGCTGCTCTCCCTTTCCGCCAACTGGCGGAGAAGGGGCGGGGATGGGGTCAATAGGATTCGGCAAATAATACAACTTCCTAAATAATTATAGTCAATAAAGATCCACAAAAAATGAAGAACAAAACTAAAATTGGGATTATCATTTGCGACAGGTACCGTACCTGTGCAGGAGGCAAATGTTTCAGGTCAATGAAAAATCATGAAGGGGCATTTAGCATCTATCCAAAAGATGAAGAACTCGAACTTGTAGGTTACACCACCTGTGATGGCTGTCCTGGGGGAAACATCGAGTATGCCCCTGCCGAAATGATTAAAAACGGGGCTGAAGTAATCCATCTGGCAACGGGTTTAATCGTTGGCTATCCACCATGTCCGCACATTCAGCACTTCAACGATTTTATCCCTGAAAAGTATGGGATCAAGGTAGTTTTGGGTACACATCCTATCCCGGAAAAATACTTCACTACACATAAAAACATGAAAACATGGGACTCACCAGAGTGGGAGGAAATGATCCAGCCGACCTTGAAAGATAAAAATACACGGCTGGCATATGATTAGCTTTTTTCTTTTAACCCGCCTTGCCCTCTTCGCTGGAGCTATGGCGAAGCGGACCGGCAAGGCAGGCAATAAACCCCGCAAAGGCGGGATTTCGCTTCGTTCAACTTTTTCAAAGAAATCTTCATTTTTTTTAGGTCGGTAAAGATTGTTTTATACTTTTGCAGCCCGATTCAAAAAATCGGCTTTGTTCTTAACACAATGGCGAGGTAGCTCAGCTGGCTAGAGCGCAGCACTCATAATGCTGAGGTCGAGGGTTCGAGTCCCTCCCTCGCTACTATAAAAAAATAAACCCACTGTAAACTAATATGTTAACAGTGGGGTTTTTTTTGAAAGTTCAGCCATACAGTGAAAAAAAATCCAAAATTTTCATAATGGACTAATAATTAAATCTCAATGATCCTATTTTCTTTTCAAGGATAGTAAAATATCACCCGGATGGAGATAATGAAGGAGAAATGAGTATATGAAGTCGGGTTTTTATTGAAAAAGAGATTTGATGCCAACAACAAGACTTTATGGTCTTAAGTTTGCTTTTCAAATACTTGAATTATTTTATCCAACACTTCGGTTAACTTATAATCGTTCGATAACTCAGTTATCTTCTTGGTAATAAGCCTCTTTTCAATCACAGCTATCTTTTTGCAGGAGATATTCATTTCAGAATGAGGTGGATTAAAAGGAATGCTCACATCGTTATTTGATACCTTACATGCAGTTAAATGCGATACTGGTTTTGTTGTAATCTGTGCAAGTATTACATCAGCACTCCTATTTACAATATCATTCGATACTACAATGGCGGGTCGTTTTTTTGTAGATGTAAGATTTGTAAATGGAAAAGGAACTATTACTATATCACCTTGTTTATAATACAATGTTGAGTGTTTTTAATAAGATCCCCAATATTCATCATCTTCATCATCCCACATCTCAGCAAAGGCAGATTCAGATAATTTAACAGCTTCTTCTGATAATTCTTTCTCAGAAATATTCAAAACCAATTCATCTTGATGGTATTCAATAAATACATCTTTAGTCCTTTGTTCTCCAAATAATTCACTTAGCGACCAGTATGATAGACAATTACCTCGCGTTTCTGTGTCAGATGTATTGGTGTTAACTATAGTATATGGGCTATATGTATCAGCAAGAAAAGTCATTTTTCTTCTTTAATTTGATTAATTTGTTCAGCGAGCTTATCGGCTGCATTCTTACACACATCCGCAAATCTAAAAAAATGAGGGAGAGTTAAGATGACATTGTGTGAAATAATGGCTGATTTTTGATCATTTTTTTTCACTCCAAACTCTAAACTAACTGTCTCATTTGTAACATTTACTTTTACAATATCACTAAATACATTCTCAGAATGTTCAGAATTAAACTGAATCTCTGGTTTTTTCTCTTTATGTGGTTTCTCTACCATAAGAGTATGGATATTTTTTTTACGAAATTAGTATTATTTATTTAATCTAAAGAATTAACGTAAAAACCTCAAATTTGTTTAAAAAATTTCACTCATTAGTAAATTGAAGGAGTATCACCTTATGAGTCCTATCAGATCAAATCGAATATATTTTAATGAAAATCTTTGCTTTTAATACATCATTTCAATTTTGTATCTTTGCCTTAATTCCCAGTTGTCAAAATTAGGGGTTGAATATTTAAAGTCCTGGGTGGTTCCCAAGCGTTTTTTTGTAGAACGCCCTTTGATGAATTACATGACTTTAATCAACGACTTCTCGCAAGCCCGCCAAAATAGGAGGTAACATACACAATTATTATTTTTCACCAGTTGAAATATTTCACTGATCTTCATTCCCAATAAATTTCGATCACTTCGCGGTAAAATTTACAAATAGTAAAATAGACAAATAAATCAAATAGTCCTTTAATCCCGCAAGCAACGCACACCGAAACCAGAAACCTTATAGTAGTTGTAACGGCTCGACTGGTCGAGGCTGCAATCCAGTCCCCGGAGCCAGGCACGGTTAGTAGAACTCTCATCTGAGGACCACCAGGAGCCGGTGTTGCCCTGACCGACGAAATAACCATTGGCATCACGGTAGCCGCCGGGCAACGTGGAAAAGCCATACTGGTCGGTTCCATTACCGTTATTATTCCACCCTGAGGTTGATTTTAGGTTAAGGCCCGCATCCAATCCGCGCCAGCCTTGACCATCCCATACGGAATTTCCTACACCATAATGGCTATCCACTGTGCCTTCAAGTATTTTCCATTCTTCGTCACTGGGCAAGTGCCATCCGCCGGGGCAAACACCTATGGCTGTTTCCCAGTCGTACATTCTGCCATAAGTGTCACAATAGGCAGGGTCATCATCGTAGCACCAGCTATTACCGGTTCCGTAATTCAGGTTTTCGGCAAACCAGCATTGGTCGCCAATAAGCACGGTATTGTATACTTGGCCTTCGTATTCAATAGTTTCAATTCCGGGGCAGGGTTCTCCAGTGTTTCCCCCACTGGTCACATTAATATAGTTCTCTTTAACCGCATAACCACCGCCAAAAAGATTCATGACATTAAGTTCAACTGTATAATCTCCCTCATCCTGATAAGTATGTTCAGGGTTTTGCATAGTGCTGCTATTACCATCACCAAAATCCCATAACCAGCTTGTGGGTGTGTTGGTAGATTGGTCAGTAAAGTTGACTGTTAAGGGTGCCGCACCACTGGTTGGGGTAGCGGTAAAATCAGCTACAGGTAAATTTCCCCCACTAGTCACATTAATATAGTTCTCTTTAACTGCATAGCCACCGCCATAAAGATTCATAACATTAAGTTCAATTGTATAATCTCCCTCATCCTGATAAGTATGTTCAGGGTTTTTCATAGTACTGCTATTACCATCACCAAAATCCCATAACCAGTTTGTGGGCGTGCTGGTAGATTGGTCAGTAAAGTTGACGGTTAAGGGTGCCGCGCCACTGGTTGGTGTAGCGGTAAAATCAGCTACAGGTAAATTTCCACCCCCAGCAATTGCATTAAAAGTTAATGGGGAACCTGAAATATTGATCCCATCTGCTTTTACCACATAAACGTTAACCAACTGTTCTCCTTCAACATTTCCTAATGACCAATATGTTTCTGCAAATCCATTTTCATCCGTCCACACATCTTCTTCGCTTAGGCTACCTTCTCCAGTTTCAACTGAAAAATGAACCATAACCGGAACATAAGATAATCCTTTGCTATCGGTAACTTTTATCAGTAAAGGCTCTGAAAGTTGAGAATTTACATTCCCGGTTTGATTATTCCCTGAAATCAATTCAAGTTCATAGGGTGTTGAATACAGATTCTTTTCAAAACCAAAAAGTTCTTTGTTGTAACTTGCCAAGGTTTTACCGAATATTGTAATCTCTGCCCCAATCTTTCCATTTAATCCCAAGTCAAGACTTGCATCATAATTCCATTCGGGTAAGGCGAGGTTGGTTTCAAGGTTCTCCCAAAGTGGAAGGTTAAAATAAGGTCCGGCCACGCCAAAAAATTCAATACTAATTTCGGGTATGATTTTTAAATTTTGGGTTAATGCAACATTTCCATCCCATACAAATGGGTGAAGTTCGGTACTTTTATTGACTTCCCAAATCTTCTGCCAGTTGCTATACTCGTATTTCATTCCGAAAGTAAGGTAATTCGTGTTGGTGTATCCTGTTGTTGCAGAAAAAGCAGCATCGAAGTTGTAAGAAAACACTGCCCTCAATTTGGTAGTGATTACAATAACAATAGGAATGGGTGGGATGGAAGGAACAACATAGACCAGATATTTTTTAATCTTAGCAAGTTCTTTATCCGTTAAATTACCGGTTTGCCCCGTTGCTTCAACCAGCACATCAACGGAGTTCTCAAATAAAGTTTCATCTGCATAAAAAGCAAGTTTCTTAACTTTTTTATTCTTAAACTTAAATTCAAATTCAAAAGCAGGGTCTAAAGTTACATGCCCTTGTGGAATTGATGCCGTAATATTGTTGCCAGAGTAAAGTTCCACATCAGTAAATTCGTAATGAAATCCATCTTTTGATGGACTGATTTCTACACCTGGTGCCGTATAAATAACCCTTGTGAAACTGTAAGCAGGGCCTTTTTCTCCTGTAAGGTCACTCCCAAAATCAAATTCTCCTTCAACAAAAGCATCTTCCATGTCTGCACCAGAAGTTGTTAGGGTCAATTCATTCCCTGCAATTGTTGATTCGTCAACTTTTCGCAAATACCCTGCATCCTCAGTGCCAACAACTATGTTATCCGCAACAATGATGTCCTTCGCTTTTCTGCTGCCAAAAACTTCATAGCGATAAATACCCTGGATAAGTTCAAGACTATCGCTGATTAAATTATAAACCGTTGTGTCGATCACTTTAAGATTAGGGTCGGCACGGTTTGGTAAGCCCTGTAAACATCTAACCCCATAAGCATTTAAAACAGGAGCATTGGAAGTGTTAACCAATGGGTTTCCATTTTCAATATCAAATCCGGTACCTGTAGCACCTGGTATTCCCGTGGATGACCAGAATGTACTCAAATCACCTTTCTTTGAAAAGTTGGTTGCAGTTTCATATTTCCCATTCATCAAAGCATCAAACCCGGATGTTCCGCTGCTTACCAATTCACCGCCTGCATGATTAGCTCCACCATAAGTATCAAACAATATTTGCCATTCAGCTTGATTTGGCAGGTGCCATCCATCAGGACAAATTCCTTGTGTAAATTCAACAGTATCATAGGCCATCATTTCATCCCATTGGTACAAAGCACCATATTCCAGGCAGTTTGCCGGTGAGTTATCATAGCAATATTTCTCTACTTGCTCATTATCAGTTTGTGAAGTGGTGGCGTTTATCTTGTTTCCATAATTCAGGTTTTCCGAAAACCAACATTGTTCGCCAGTTTGAACAGTACGGTATTGTTGTTTGTCGCGGGGGTCGGTAAATACCTGGCCGCACTCAAAGGTATCCATCGGGTCACGTCCATATTCTACCCATTCTATCCCATTAAAGAAATTAATGCAATGCGTATTAAGGTTAAAAATTATCAATCCTGGGGCAGGATTCGGAATTGAATCACGCTCTTCGTTTGTCATTCGTGGTGGTAGAAAGCCCTGCGTTGTTGAGTTTAAATCAAGTATTGAAGATGAATCGGGTTGGCTTGTTCCAATGCCCACCTGCCCCTGGTTATAGTAAACAATGTTTTCGTCTTTTTGCCATTTTGTAGTATCGCCGGTTTGTCCGGCATGCAAGGCATAGGGTACGCTCTGGAATTGAGCAAGCCCCAAAACTTCAAACTCACCAGTGCCTACGAGATCAACAGCAGTTTCGAGAAAATGGGAATTTGCGCCCCAATCAATTTCTGAAAACTGTCCGGTTTCAGGCTGGCCAATGCCTATAATAAGGTTTACCAACCCAAAGGTATTGGAGACAACATCATGGGTTTCGCTGTAAACAACATCGCCATCGACTGCCCCAACTCGGATAGTCAAGCGAAGGGTAAGTTCCGTATCGGAAAGGGTTTGCCCATCGGCACCACGAATTATGGTTTGGTAGTTGATGCCAGCAGGAGATTGAGCAAGGGCAGAAGAAATCAAACAAAAGGCTGCGAAGAAAAGTGTAATTTTTTTCATAATGAGGATTTTTGGATGTAGATTTTCAGGTCAATATTTTTTCATTTTGACCTACAATATTACAAATATTTGTATTCATTCCAAAAATTACATCATATTTTGAAACCTGATGTTTCCCTTGAAAAAGTTGTTTCAATTCAACCGGAGTTAATTTCTCACGTCGGTTTATCAGGTTTAACAGCCGTAAAAACCTTTTTGTGGGTTTCCCAGCATAAGTCTTTTTGAAGTGCTTGCTGTAATTCTTTTCATAAAGCGGATCAGCATTTAACCAAAGACCAAATTTGAAGGATTGAAGTAAATTGAATCTATTATTCCCTCTAATTACCATTGTATTTATGATCCAATTCAATAAATGGGTATTCATTGAATTTCACATTCCTATCAGTTTTCATTATCTTTGATGTTTATTCAATCATCAACCCAAAAATATCAATATTATGAAAAAAATACTGATTGCTTTTTTCATTGCCCTGTTCATGGTTTTTGCCCTATCATGCAAAAAGAAAAGACTTTCCAACGATTTATGCGACTGTGGAAATTCTGCTTTTGAAATAAAAGTAAACGATTCAATCTATCTTTTAATACCGAATGTTATTACCCCAAATGGGGATGCTCTCAACGATAAATGGGAAATTGACGGGATAGAATACTTTCAGAATGTAAGTGTAACGATTTATGATGAAGGTCTTTTTGATAGAACAGTTTTTGAATCGGATGGGTATGATGAACCCTGGGATGGCACGTGCAAAGACAAGCAATTGAAAGATGGGAAATATTATTACGAAATAAGCTTTGGCGGACAAATGTTCACGGGTTATGTTTGTATTTTTACAGAATATGCCTCCGATGCTGAGTATTGTAATTGTATGCTTACCTGTGAACCGATGGATGCCAACGATCCTCATCTATGGTGCCACCCGTGATATACTCGTAAAAGCATTTATACTAGAATCAGTAGTTGATTTTTAAGTGCATGAACATGTAATTACTAATCAAAACCTTAAGTGCTGGTAATATCACCGATTATGTTTTATGCAGAGTAAAGAAGTGTAGATTTTATTCCTTACTCAATCACCTCATAAACCACCATCGGCTCGGCTTTGTTTTTTGCAAAATCTTGACTCTAAATAAATGCCCCTCATTACTTTGACCAAAATCCAAGCAATGGAGTCGTGAAAGGCCAGATTTTTTTTAACTGAATAGGGTACGCTAAATTACATTATAATATACCGGTTACAATTCTTCAACAAAAAAAAGTATTAACTTTGTTAAAACATTTCAATCATACAAATGGAAAATCTTGGTCAAACCCAACAACTAAACCAAATATTTCAGTCATTATCATCGCTTGGATTATCTGAATTAGATCAGGTGATGAAACGTCTGATTGGATTACGGAAACAAAGGTTGACAACTGTACTTACGGAAATTGAAACTGATTTATTGAAAAAAATTAATTCTTCAACTCCCATTGAAATTCAAAGTAGATATGACCATTTGTTAACAAAGCGAAATCAAGAGACACTATCTGATCTTGACTACGCGGAATTAATTGAGCTAACAAATTATACTGAATCACTAAATGTGCAGCACCTTGAATACCTTGTAGATCTTGCTAAGCTACGCAATATCCCATTAGATGAATTAATCCAACAACTGGAATTAAAGCCCCACCTGAATGTCGCTTAAATCATTAAAGCAGGCTTTACTCATTCGGGCCAAAGGATTTTGTGAATATTGTAAAAGCCCGGCTATCATTTCTTCACAATCTTTTGTTGTTGAGCATATCATCCCAAAAAGTAAGGGTGGGAAAACTATTGATCAGAATTTCTGTAATTTGCACATCCAACATTCGTCATCCGGTACCTGACAATTAACATATGTCAGTATGCAAAAAATTGTTGTCTTAAAACCATCCTATAAATTCGTGGTAGGACCATTTAAATACCCAAAAACTTCTTCAGTTTTTTAAGGTCAGCATCTACCGGCTTGGGCATTTTAACTATTTTTTCAACGGCTTGTATGTCCTTCAACCCTGATCCGGTAAGCAATACAACATTTGAGGATGCCTCTTCAATTTTTCCTTGTTTTTTCATTTTCATGAAACCAGCAAATGCTGCTGCTGAAGAGGGCTCGGAAAAGATGCCGGTTTGTTGTGCCAGTTTTTGGGAGGCCTCCATAATTTCCTTGTCATTTACTGCCAAACCAATGCCTTTGTACTTTTTCAGGTAGTTGACGGCCATATAGAAGTTACGCGGGATGTCAACTGAGATAGAATCAGCAATGGTTTTACTTTTCACCATTTTAAATTCTTCGGGCTTAGCAATGTTTTTTATAAGGTTGCTGCTGCCTTCGGCCTGCACTGCAACCAGCGTAGGCATTGTTTTTATTATACCAAGTTTTAATAAATCTTCGAAGCCTTTATAAATACCCGAAAGTATTACCCCATCGCCGGTAGGTACAAACAACAGGTCGGGAACACGTCCACCCATCTGGTCGTAAATTTCGAAAGCAACAATCTTTTTGCCCTCAATCGTCAGTGGGTTGAAACCTGTGTTGCGGTTAAAAATGCTGGTTTCTTTGGTTAGTTGAAGGCTTAAATCGAATGCATCATCGTAGTTGCCGGCTACAGGAACTATGCTTGCCCCGTACATCATCACTTGCATCAATTTTGCTTTAGGGGCTGATTCGGGTACCAGGATGATACTTTCCTGACCCTGTGCTGCGCAGATTCCGGCTAACGAAGAACCTGAATTTCCTGTTGATGCGGTCACTATTTTTTTAAGGCCTTTTTCTTTTGCGAAAGCTGAAACCAATGCCGAAGCCCTGTCTTTTAACGAGAATGTTGGATTCCGGGAATCGTCTTTCAGGTACAAATAGGAGTTCAGGGCTTTGCCTTCAAACTCATCAACTTCATACATGGGTGTATTTCCAATCCGCAGGCCCGGCAGGCTATCAATGCTTTTGATGGGGAGCAGGTCGAGGTAATTCTCACTTTTCAGGTCGAAGAAAATATCGCCACCCCTGAAATCTTCCTTGATTATATCATAGTCGTAAATTACTTTCATCACGCCTTTAGGTGGCATGCCTGGTTTTTTCTTCTTTTCGCAATCAGGGCACAGGTAAACTATTTCATTCGATTGGACCTCTTTATTGCAATCGCTACATTGGTATTTGAAATCTAAAGACATAACTATTCCTTTCACTTAAAAGACAGATACTATTGATATTCTTTTATTAATCCGGTTTTCTCATTAAATTCTTCGATCTTTTCGTCCCAAAGTTCGCATTTTTCCCATTCATGTGTCCAATAATTATCATCAAACCACTGGGCGTTGAGTTCATCAAGTGTCTTACCCTGTTGTTCGATCCAGGTAAAATATTTAAGATTGTGGATGCGTTTTTTGTCGTAATAATTGAGTTCCAGCATATGGTCGGTTTTAATGCCGAGCAAATGCGCCTCATAGTCGATGGCTGCATTTTGTTCTGAATAATTGCCCAGTCTTTCGTTTTCTTCTGTTATCCGGGACTGGTACATCTCCATCGAATCAGTTGCCACCGTAAACAAAGTGTCGTGCTCGTTCATTTCATAATATTTTGCCATTTTAATACAGCCCATCAAATTGGCGATGGATGAAATGCCTAATAAACTCAACTTTTGAATGATTTCTTCATCAAGCGCAGTTGTGTTTTTAAGGAAGGAATGGCCACTTTTTTCGTTGAAAAGACGCATGATGCGCATGTTGGCCTCGTCATCTATACCTGCAACAATGTCGGTGTTTTTAATGTTGTGTATCCATGGGACATGCTTATCGCCGATCCCTTCAATCCTATGGCCACCGTAGCCATTGTATAAAAGGGTAGGGCATTGTAAGGCTTCACCGGCACACACTTTTAACAACGGAAATTTTTCGCGTAGATAGTCGCCGCTACCCAGCGTACCTGCCGATCCCTGGGTAAGGAACAATCCACTGAACTTTGAGTGAGGATTTTTTACAGTATCAAAAACCTCTTCCATCGCAGGCCCGGTTACGGCGTAGTGCCACAAAGGGTTTCCAATTTCAGCAAATTGGTTGAGTGTAACAATCTCATCCCCACGCTCGGCTTCCAGTACTTTAACTTTATCGTAAATTTCTTTAACATTGCTCTCACAACCTGGGGTTGCAAAAATTTCTGCACCTACTTTTTCGAGCCATTCAAATCTTTCGCGCGACATACCTTCGGGCAAAACTGCAATCGACTCACAACCTAAAAGGAAGGAGTCGTAAGCACCACCACGGCAATAATTGCCCGTTGATGGCCAAAGTGCCTTTTGCCGGGTTGGGTCAAAATGTCCGGAAATGAGTTTTTCAACCAGCGGACCAAATGTAGCACCTACCTTATGTGCGCCTGTGGGGAAATACTTCCCGATTAAAACAATTATCCGTGCTTTTACCCCGCTTAATTCCGGTGGTATTTCGATGTAATTTACAGGGCCATATCCACCTCCTGATTTTATAGGTTCGTTTTTCCATGTAATCCTGAAAAGGTTTAGTGGGTTAAGGTCCCATAGTCCAATATTTTCGAGCTTTTTCTTGATTTTATCAGGGATGAGCTCAGGGTTGCGCATTTGTTTGTAGGTGGGGATAATAATATTTTGCTCCCTGCATCTTGCGATAGTGTTCTTAAGGATTTGTTCTGTTGTCATGTTGATCGTTTGTTGTGATTATTTGTCATATGCTTCGCGTCATTTATGGTCATTTAACTACGCCGTCATTCGCTACGTTGTCATTGATTGTCACTAGGCTACGCCGTCATTTGTCGTCATTAGCTTCACGTCATTGAATTTTAGATAGCTATGTTATCATTTTAATTCAAACCGTCAATGACCATTTAATGACCACCAATGATTATAATATCTTTATGTTTTCAGTTTTCAATCACTAAGATAGTTTTATTGGTTCTATTGTTATTTTAATGGGTAAAAAAATATCAGTTGTTTTATTAATGACTGTATGTAATGCGTCAATGCATGAATGCATGAATGCTTGAATAATTGAAATGCGTAAAGTTTTGACATTACACTATTTATAATTCTAATTTACATATTCTCACATTTAAGCCCCGCAAAAGCGGGATTTCGCAACGCTCAACATTTAATCATTTAAGCATTTAATCATTTACCAAATTAGTTATGGTGTCATATTTTTTCATCTTCCATTAAATTCGTGGTAGTACCGTTTTATTCCACTAAATCCTTCGTTGCATTAAATATGATTAACATCTCCGGGATTTTAGCAAAGCTGATATCTTTAATTTCATTATCATAAATATCGATATGTTCTAATTCCAGCGTTTCTTTACTGAAAACTGCTGTGCATATATCATCTTCATACATATATGCATCCCAGGACTCAGAAAACGTTCCTGAATTCCCATCAATCTTTACTGCCAACTGTTGTTGGGCGCCACTCTTGCTAACCAAGTATCCGTTACCATCCTCATCAAAACTCTTCTTGTTAAAATATACTTTGGGTTTGTCCTTATAAGGACTGCCCGAGGTGGGGCAGAAAGTAGTGCAATTGCCGCATTCGTTACACCAGTCGGCCAAATTTAATACCTGATATTTTTGTTCAATTTTAAAGTCACCGGCATTGATTACATTGATTTGATTGTTTGCTACATGTACATCAAAGAACGAATAGGAGCAAGGCTCGGTTTCATAGGTGTAGTTGGCATGGTTTGGACAAACTGCCGTGCATACACTGCAATATTTGTCGCATTGCAAACATCGGCCAGCTTCTTTTACAGCCTCATCGCTTTTAAGTGTAGATACGACAAGTTTAAAACTTTTACGTTCTTCAAAGCCTGTTTGCACTACTTTAGGTGGGTATTCACGCGTGGCCTTCATGACTTTTAGTTGCTCAAGATCAATATTCTTGTGATTGACCGTAAACATGCTTGT
>Ga0075111_1000556_pt1 | contig 17362 bp, 16 predicted proteins | sample AntAceMetag02UKK_FD_69787 | JGI IMG/M metagenome (GOLD analysis project Ga0075111, IMG submission 69787) | Saline lake microbial communities from Ace Lake, Antarctica - Antarctic Ace Lake Metagenome 02UKK | ecosystem: Environmental > Aquatic > Non-marine Saline and Alkaline > Saline | place... | reverse complement strand
TCAGGAATCGAAAGCCAGTGGCCGGGCAATGGCAATGCTTCCATAACCATGAGTGGTGGCGAATTGAATGTTTATCCTTACGGGATAGACATCGTTGACAATGCCCCCTATACTTTTACTACCAATATCACCGGAGGCAAAATCCGCACCGAAGGCCATTTTTTCAATAGCCGCAGCGATTTTAACCCAAGCGCAGGAACCATCGAATTGTATGGCAGCGAGGATGCCGGAATCCAGATGGGTGCAGGAAGTATGTATAATCTTACAATAGATAAAACTAGCAACAAAACCGTGACGCTGTTGAGCAATGCGACGGTAAATGGTAATTTGACGGTGAATAGCGGAACTTTTTCAAGCACGAATAAAATCATCACCCTGGCCAATACGCTGAACATTAATTCAGGTGGTACATTGCACATGGCCATCGGCGCTGAGTTGAAACTTGCAAGCGGAAAATACCTGAATGTTAACAATGGCGGATTGCTTAAGTGCGAGGGTATCGGAGCTGATGCGGTAAATATTACCCATAGCGCGGGCTATTATTTCCTCTCGGTAAAAAATGGAGGAATCCTTTCTGCAAAACATACATATTTCCAATATTTGAACTATGTCCAGATGATGAGCGGCTCGACACTGGATCCGGCCAATGCTTTTTACCATTGCACATTTACAAACAATTCTGCAGCACCTCTCGGAGCCGTGTTAAATTTTGCCAACAATCAGGTAGTAACTATTTATGAGGCGAATTTTCCTGCGCTCAACAGCGGGTACAACGTTAATAAATCGAATGATGAAGGGCAGGTTACCTTCCAGGATGCCACGGGTGCTTTTGCCGGTGCAGCTTACGAAAACGATCCTTACAACCGCATTTTCTGGGGTGGTGAAACTCAATCGCAGATTATTTCAATCCCCGCCGGATGGAGTGGTATCTCAAGTTACATTGTTCCTGATGATGCCGCACTGGAAAATATCTTTGCCCCTGTAGAAAATGAGTTAGTAATTCTTCAAAACTTTGCCGGGATGTATTGGCCAACTGCCAGCGTAAACACAATCGGAACCTGGGACGATCACGCAGGTTATCAAATTAAGATGGAAACGGCACAGCAGGTTACTTTCTCGGGTATCATGCAGGGCAATCTCACGGCAAGTCTCAATGCAGGTTGGAATTACCTTCCTGTACTCAATGCCTGTGATAACTTCTCGGAGGATTTATTCAGTGAAATTTCAGGTAGCCTGCAAATTGTGAAAGAAATAGCCGGGTCAAATGTTTACTGGCCACGGTTTGGCATAAATACTTTGGATGAAATCAAACCTGGCAAGACCTATTTTGTGTTGGTGGATGAGGATGTGGATGTGGAATTTCCGGAGTGTAGTTTGACTCTGACAGGTGCAAGCACGCTGTCAGGTCAAGAGGGCCACAAAAACCTGACAGAGTCGATAGACCTGTCAGAGTTTGATTTAACAGCGACCCCCATCACCCACACCATCGCCATCCGATCTGAAGCAATTTCAGGATTGAGCGAGGGCGACATTATCCTTGTGTATGGCACAAATGGCCAATGCTACGGAGCTGTTCTTTTCGAAAATCACAACCTGGCTTTAACTGCCTTTGGAGATGATCCAACCACAACACAAATAGATGGACTGGCAGAAGGTGAAACCATGCAGTTCAGGGTTTATAATCCTGAAACTGCCAAGGAATATCCCCTGGAAGTTGAGTTTGAAACACAAATGCCGCAGGGCGGATATTTTGTGAATCATGGCCTGTCGGCGATAAAGAGCATCCAGGCAACTGGGATTGGCGGAGCTTCTGGAATGAATGCTTCTGTAAGCGTTTATCCAAATCCGTCAACAGGGATATTTAATGTACATTCTACAGACCTAACAGGTTTTCAAAACCTGTTAGGTCTAACAAGCGACTGGGAAGTAACCGATATCCACGGTTCAATTATTGCCACGGGCGAAGAGAAGGTAAATGATTTTTCCATCGACCTCACTTCACATCCGAAAGGGATTTATTACTTAAAAATAACTCAGGAAGGTTTGCAAACCATGAAGAAGCTGGTGGTGCAGTAACTGAAGCAAGTCACCCGGTGAACGTTGCCAAAGCCCGGAACTGAACTCCTGAAAACAGGGATGCTTTCGGGAGAGATTCACCGGGTGACTACTTAGCTTACGGGGTGACTGAGGGAAAGACTGGTGGTTTAGTAAACAGTTTTTAGGCTTATGGAAGAAATGTTTGTTTAATAAACCGGGAGGATTTATATGCTCCCGGTTTTTATTATTGCGTATGTTTAATAATTGGTCTATTTAATCACCAATTTTGTGTTAAAATGTTTTTGGTCAGAAGTAAGCGAAACAATATACCATCCCGGTGGTATATCAGATTGAAGTCTGAATGGATTATCAATCATTTCATTATACTGACTAAAAATTACTTTCCCTGATGCATCAGAAATAGTAAGTTGGTATTGGGAGGAAAGATCAAATCCTTCCGGAAGCAGTATCTTTATATCACCAGAACCTGGGTTAGGATATGCCAGGAGTTGATTGTTCGACATCGATTCATTTTTAATCCATGTTAACCCTCCATTCAATGTTTTAAACAAAATCTTCCCTCGTAAAATAAATCCTGTTTCCTGGTCTGTAAAAAATACCTTGTCGAAAGTTCCGCTGTAGGGTGTTTCCTGTAATACCCATGTCTCACCTTTATCCTGGGTCCTTAAAATTGTCCCTCCAGTGCCAACTGTATAGCCGATTGAATCACTTACGAAATCAATTGACATAAGTTGTGACGAAGCTCCTGTAAATATTGTGTGCCAGCTTTGCCCAAGGTCATTTGAATAGACTATTTTCCCATTGTTGCTGCAGATGTAAGCAGTTAGATTATCTGAGAAATCTAATGCTTTGAAATTTTCCGAACTATTCTCGTAAACAATATTAAATCCACTTGTTGGGGTGTATTTAACGATAAGGGAATTGTTGCTGCCTGAAAGAGGTTTAGCAATAAAAAAACCAACCGTGTCAATCGGAAAGTGCATTTTTTGTACGGTATAATCGGGAAAGGGTTGTAAGAGTACAATGGTGTCATTTAAATAATGTGCAAAGTTTCCATTCGAATAAATTACTTTATAATCTGAGGGTGAATTTGCGTAGAAATCTCTATAAAAAACACCAGGCGTCCATGGAAGTTGAATCCAGCCTGAACCCATATAGCTGTACATGATGATAAGGAATCCCTGCCAATTACGGAGGTAATAAACGTAGGGAGGGAAAAACTTCACGGCGCGAGCAGAACATCCCATTCCAGATTCAGATTTGGCAATTTGCCAAGATGAGCAATTATCTACTGTTCGTTTTAGCATCGATTCCGTTAAAGAGGGCGAACAATATTGTGAATAGCAATAGAAACCGGTATCCGCAGAGATAAACACGGCATCCTTGAATGTTCCGCTGCAATCTGGCGCAATAAGATCTATCTGAAAGTAGTGATGATATGCCCATTGTGAGAAGCCAAAAAATGGGATAAATATGAGTAAGATGGCGATGATGGAGGTGATTAGGAAGTTTTTCATACTTTTTTCTTTCAAAGATATAAAAAATTTAAATATGTGAGAAACTACTCAAGGAACTAATCTACAAAGTCATTCTCCACGGCCCATCTTACAAGCCCTGCAGTATTTTTTACACCAGCTTTGTACATCAGGTTGGCCCGGTGGCTTTCTACAGTATGGAAACTGATGAACAGCTTATCGGCAATTTCCTGGCTTGAATGCTCTTTGCATATCAAGCTTACAACTTCTTTTTCCCGTGCCGTGAGTTTTGGGAAAAGTGATTTGGTGTCTTCGATTTTCAACTCCTGGTTGACCAAACTCATCGATAGCCTTTCGCAGAAATATTTCTCACCACTATGTACTTTCCTGATGGCTTCTTCCAGTACATCCTTATCTGAATCTTTCAGCAAATAACCCGAAGAGCCATTTTTGATCATTCGCTTCACAAATCGTTTTTCGTCGTATTGCGAGAGTGCCAGGATTTTGATGTCAGGATATTGTTTGCTTACCTTGCGTGTGCAGTCCAGTCCATCCAGTTTTGGCATATTGATATCCATAAGGATAACGTCAACCGACATGCCTTCTTCCAACCTTCTTATAACCTGGAAACCATCCTGTGCTTCGGCCACAAAGTTAAAATCCTCTACATCGGTAAGTGTTGTTTTGATGCCATCAATTAATAATTGGTGGTCATCGGCAATGAGAATGTTGATCATGTTTTTTGTTTTTATAATGCAACAAAGAAAAAATGCGACAATGCTTAAATGATAAAATGTTGAGCGCAGCGCCTGCCCCGTTCGTATGGGGAAATTCAGACTGTACGGGGCTTTAATGTCGATAGATCCTATCCATTGGCATCCTTCAATCTTTCACCGTTCTTGCTACTTCTCTGCTATCCATTCGAAGTTTATTTTAGTCATAAATCGTTTTATCATAATATTATCCTAAAAAAGAACTGTAATACCTTGTCTTAAAACTTCGAATTATCCAAACTCTCCATATACCTTATTCCCCCTATACCCCCTATACCCCCTATACCCCCTATACCCAATACCTTATACCTTATACCTTATACCTTCTTCCTCCTACGCTCTTCAATTGGAATTGTAATATGATAGTTGATGCCTTCGCCGGGTTTTGATTGAATATCCATGTATCCACTCAGGAAATCAACCCGCGAACGTATGCTTGTCAGGCCAATGGATTTTTTTGAAAGCGTTTGTTCAACGTCAAAACCCACTCCATTGTCGGAATAATCGATGCTTAGTTGCATTGGTAATTTTACAATATCAATAATTACCTCTGATGCCCCGGCATGTTTCAGGGTATTGTTGGCCATTTCCTGAACTATCCTGTAGAGCATAATTTCAGTGTTTTCGGGCAGCCTGTCCTGTTCACCGGCTATCGCTGTTTTTGCCGTTAATCCATGCATATCGTTAAGTTGTTCAAAGAGATCTTCAACAGCTTCGTAAAAACCGTACCTCGTAAGCAATCCCGGCATCATGTTGTGCGAAATCTTACGAACGTCCCCGGCAGCCTGTTCCAGCAATTTGCGGGCTTTATCGATCAATGGTTTGTTTTCCGGGCTTTTGTCTTTGATGGTAGTGAATTGCATTTTGGCAGTTGATAGCAGTATCCCAAGTCCATCATGCAACTCCTTGGCAATCCGTTTGCGCTCCTGTTCTTGCCCAACAACAATCGACCTGGCAGCAAGCAGTTTTTTCTCTTCTTCCAGTTGTTTAATCTTTTGTTCGGCAATAATCTTGTTTTTGCGGTGTGCGTTTTTGTGGTAAGCAAAAACGAGCAACAGGACTATAATGGAACCAATGCCACTAAACAGGAAAATATTTTTTGCATTGTCACTTTGCGCTTTTTCTTTTGCCAGTTTTAGGTTTTTGTTTTGTTCGGACAAATAATTTGCCAGGGCCAATTCCTTTTTGTAGCGTTCCTCCGACTCATTTATCGCTTTCTCTTTGTCAAGGGTGAAAATGCTATCTTTCAGGGTCATATATTTACTTTGGTAACTGAAGGCCCTTTTATAATCGCCCTTTTTTATCATTAAATCTGCCAGGTTTTCGTACACCATTTTTCGGTTGCGTATATCGTTTGCTTTCATGGTTAGCGCAATGCAGGTTTTGTCAAGTGCTTCAGCTTCATCAAATCTTTTGAGTGTAGCAAAAGTTGCTGCCTTATTTATGTTTGCACTAATAATTCCATTGTAATGTTCTACGCTTATGTAGTATTCAAGAGCTTTGTTGTAGTTATTTAGTGCAAGTTGATACTTGCCCTGTTTGTGGTAAACTTCGCCATAGTTTAAATACATATCGTTAATTCCTCCAACATCATCAATTTCTCTGCAAATCTGTTCAGCTTGTTGGTAATACTGCAGGGCCAGGTTCAGTTCCATTTCTTCATTGGCCATGTTTCCCAAAAGGGTATAAGCAAGTGCAAGGTTCGATTGATTATTGTATTTTACGTTGAATTCAAGGCTGCCCAAAAGGTATTCTTTGGCTTTTGGGAAGTCGTTTCGGTAAAAGTGTGCTTTCCCGATGTTGACGAGCATATAACCCCGGTAAAGTTCAAAACCCTCTGGTTTACATAATTCAAGAGCCTGATAGTAGTAGGCTACTGCGGAGTCATAAGCCGATTTGTAGTTAAAGGCTACGCCCATTAAATTGTAAACAGCAATTAACTTTTGTGAGTCGGCTTTAGCCTTGTTGTGTTGCATGCTTTTTCTGTAGTAATCAATCGCAGAATCATATTGCCCCTTAATTTGTAATAAGTGCCCAAAAGATGAATAGGCTTTGATACCGGCATCTGTATCCCCATAAAGTGAGTCGCAAAGTTCAATGTACTTTCTGTGGTAGATGAAGGCCGAATCAATATTATTTGCATTGTAATACAAATAACCCTTAGTGTATGCTAATTCAACTATACCCTCAGGATATTCAAGATTGCGGATCAATTGTTTAGTTTGGTTGATAACCAATATTGCTTCATCATAGTTATCTTCATAGGCCAGGTTTTTGGCCAATAACAGTAGATTGTCAGCTTTTTCTTGTCCGTCAGGCAGCTTTTGGATAAGACTTTGTAAGCTGTCAATTTCTGAGGTTTGCGAATATGACATATTAGGGTTTAACCCGAAGCCTAAGCAAAGAAGACTAAATATAAAGCATTTCAATAAAAGGCCAACCAAATGTTTGTTCGATCTGGTTTTTTGTTTTGTTCTCATTGCAAGGGATTTTTACTTTAGCATCAGGTCATTTTTTAATATGTTCGTGAGTGATTCCTATAGTGGGACACCAGAAGATTCCTCAATGGCGGATGCCCTTGTCGGTTTTATTTTGATGATTGCATCTCCGGCTATTGTTTTGGTGTCTTGACCTTTAAGGGTTCCGATTGGTTGTTTTATTTTTGAAGTGATTTCATAAGATTCGGTTTTCTTAAAAATCAAATCGTTTAGGATATGTACCCTGATTTTATCTATTAAATTAGGGGTTTGTTCCTTAACGTTTATTAGTAAGGGGATCTCTACAGTTTCTTCAAATGTGGGTGGCACATCTAGGGTAATTATCTCATAATCTATTTTTGTCGAATGCCCCAGTGCCGGGTCTCCCTCCGAGATAAGGCTTGGGTCATTTAACCTTTTTAACGATTCCGTGGCATTAAGATCAACTTTAACATCGTCTAATACAAAAACTTTCCCGTTGGTTTGGTCATAAAGGAAAGTTAAATTTTGTTCGGGATCATAAGGTGGCTTCATAATTTACTGGTATTAATTGTTATTACTAGGTTAATTGGATTTTAAAGTGTAAAGCTAATAGCTGGAACAAAAGGTATTGCTTATTCAATTTTGATAATAGCATCTCCGGAAATAGTTGTTGTTTTTTGTCCTCCAACATCTTCGCCGTTTTTAATGACCTTTGTTTTTACCTTGTACTTACTTATTTTTTTTGCTGACAAATCTTCAGCGATTTTATCCCTGATTTGTGCTTCGGTTTCAACATTGTCAAGATTTTCCAAAACAGGTATAAGGATTTCTTTTTTGCAATGTTTGGATTTGGATGATTGCGATGAAACGGTTTTTAATTCGATGGTGGTTTCTTTTGCCATTTTTGGGTCATTTGTTAAATCAATTGATTCATTTGAGTTCACATCAACCGTTAATCTCGATTTGATATAAAGTGCTTTTTTATTCTTTTTGAAGAGAAAGCTTAGTTTTTGATCCGGTTTGTAATCGGTACTCATCACATTTATTTTTAATGGTTAAGTAATATGGGGAAAATATTTTTCAACTAAATTACTACAATTTCAATGTGTAAGCAAATTTTTTATTTGTATTAGTATCTTTTAACTTTCTTGCTTTCAATTATATCAATTCGATATCCGAATTTTCGGCGGCATTTATTTTAACTCCTTTCACCCAATCAGGCATGCTTTTTAACCTGAAAACAACTTCCACTTCCAGTTCAATATTTTCTATCTCCTCATTGGAATCATCCAAAATAAAATCAAGTTCATAGATGCCGTCCTTCGGTATCTTATCGTATTTTTTTGGCACTAATACTGGTGCAATCAACTTTTTTAACTCGGCAATCCCCTTAGCTTTTATCGCCATCAAATCCGGATCATTGTCGTCTTTTACAATCCGGATGTCCTTCACATATCTAATGGTATCATTCATCACGGCAATATTAATGCCCTAGAAGATAATATCAATAGCAGAAAACCACCAGAAAAAATAATTACGTGAAATTACCTAAGGAGCTGTCCAAATTTTGTTTTTAGAAAGCTTCTAAGTAGGGTTTATGCAATCCGAATGTCTTTTGTGCTTTGGGGTTTGGCTTTATGAACCAGTCCCTGGATAAATACAATGGGGAGGAGAATAATGAGAAAGAAAATTGCTATGAAGATTTTGACAAATATTTGAAAGATGAAGTTAATAAAAGCCTTCATGATGATAACAAATCCATTGGTGATTTTGTCAGATGCCAGGCTTAGTAAAATTATTATAGTTGGAAGTGCTAAATAGAAATAGGGGAGTTTTGTCAAAACAATGATTAATGATAATCCGAGTGCTACATATAATAAGGTTTCCAGATTCTTGTTAGCGTTCATGATTTTGTTTTTTTTTAGTAGAAATAGATGAAAAAGTAGTGCTTGTTAAGTCCTCTTATTACCTTTGTAAAAAACAATTCCACAACAATTGTTCCTCAGTTTAAGGGCCTTCACTTTTGTAGGTTCATTGAATTTGCAGTTTTTTTTTTGGAAGTGTGCTGTTGTTGTGAATGGAAAATGGTGAATTAAAATGATATCTACATCAAAGTTAAAATTTGTTAAATCACTTGGGGTTCAAAAATTTAGGAAAATCCATCAGCTGTTTGTAGTGGAGGGCCCAAAAATGATGGATGAACTTTTCGATAGTGAATTTGTGCCTGTTGAAGTATTTGCTACCACTGCTTGGCTTGATGAGAACAAGAAGAAAGTTTCCGTATTGCAACAAAAAATCGTTGAGGTTAGCGACAAGGAGATCAGTCGTTTAAGCGGACTAAAAACCGCAAACAAGGTTTTGGCAACGGTTAAAATCCCAGATCGAAAGATTTCTGAAAAAGATTTTAACAAACTATTGTTGGTATTAGATGGTATTTCCGATCCGGGTAACCTTGGGACTATCATAAGGACTGCCGATTGGTTTGGGATTCGGAACCTTCTGTGTTCTGCTGATTGCGTTGAATTGTATAATCCAAAAGCCGTACAGGCCTCCATGGGCTCACTCTTCAGGGTAAAGGTCTTTTATAATGATTTAGAGCAGATAATTGCAAAATTTGGAAAAAATATTCCCGTAATTGGAACTACTCTCGACGGTGAAAATATCTTCAATATGCAATTACCAGATCAGGCAATGATAATTATTGGCAGTGAATCGCATGGAATTCGGGAGACAAGCCAAAAATTACTTACGCAGCGAATAATGATTCCGGCAATTGGCCCTGATGTAGAATCTTTAAACGCAGCTGTGGCGACAGGAATTATTTGTTCTGAATTTATGCGAAACAGTTTGAAATAGTTTACTTTTGCACACGTTTTTCAAAACAAATTTCTGCTACTGTTGTTGATGTTTTAAAAGAATAGAAAATGCTAAAGCTACTTATTGTTACAATCGTTGTCGTTGGATTGGCCATTGGCCTGATTGCCATAAAAATGTTTGTTAAAAAAGGTGGGGAATTCAAGAAATCGTGCAGTAGTGTCGATCCTGATACTGGTCAAAGAATAGGTTGTACCTGTGGGAAAAGTAGCAGCGAAGTTTGTGAAAATAAATCTGGGGCACACAAACATGAAGTAGAATTTGAAGAGATTACTGCTCAGTAATCATTGATTGCATCCCTTTGGTGGCAAAGGTTTCAAGTTTGCCATTTTTCCCTGAGTAAATAAAATAGGCTTCCATTTCAGGATGCCCGTCAAGAAAGCTTTTAGCCTTATCCAATCCCATTACCATAAAAGCAGTAGCGTAGGCATCGGCTATGGATGCACTGTCGGCCATTACTGTAGCCGACAACATGGAGTGTTTTACAGGATAACCGGTTTTCGGATCGATGGTATGTGAATAGCGTATCCCATTAACTTCGTAATACTTCCTGTAGTTACCCGATGTGGCAATTGCCTTGTTTTTGATTTCCAAAGTAGCCTTTAGTGTCCTTTCGGAATTCATCTCCTCACTTGGGTTCTCAATTCCTACAACCCAAAGTTTTCCATCGGGTTTGTTGCCCCGTGCCAGTACTTCCCCTCCAATGTCCACCAGGTAATTGTCAATTCCATTTTGATGCAGGAAGCCACCCGTCAGATCAACTGAATATCCTTGTGCAATGGCATTATAGTCGATATGGATGTCAGGATTATTTTTAAGGATCTCTCCATTTACCAGGCTTACTGCATTAAAGTTCACCAATGGAAGTAAACTATCCACAACATACTGATCAACATCAATTTTATTTTTAAACCCAAAACCCCATGCATTTACCAAAGGGCCGATTGTGATATCAAAAGCTCCTTGTGTAGTTTCCGAAACTCTTTTTGCCTGAAGGAATACATCAACGAAATGCTGATCGGGGATAACCTGCGGATCATTGTTGTTTATCCTTGATATGATGGATTCTTCCACCCAAATGGATGCCGACCTATCAAAGTCATCTAGCAGTGAATCGATTTGACTTTGACTAACTAAAGCTTTTGAAGCAAAATAAGTAACTGTATAGTAAGTGCCCTGTGCCTCTCCACCAAACTGGAATTTTCTAAGTTCAGGGGGCTGCTGATTGCACGATACCAAAACAAATAGTATGGAAATTACGAAAAAAGTGTTGAATATCTTCTTCATCAAACTTTGTATTAGTTACTTTTTTATTTGGTCACAGGGGTTAACTGCTATAGCTTTAAATATTCCTGTAAACTCGAACAAATCCTGCGGTATCCGGCTGCACGAATACAGGGGGTCGTTGGGATTATCACACGCACGATCGCGGTTTGCAGACCACATCGATAGCATTCCAATTTTCTTTTCTGATGCCCAATTTACCAAATCTATAGCATCATCCAGATAAAATATTTCTCCCGGCACATCATTTTCCCCAATCATGGGAGTGACGCCAATCTTTTTCCATATCATTGAATCGGGCAAATTGGCCCCAGCATTTTGATAGAGTGTTTTGAGCTGACCGAAAAGTGCGTTGCCCGCCGAAATTGCAGCATCGCCCATATCAATGCCCGATGGGCCATAATCCATTGCCATTATATTAACACAATGTATATCCACGTTATTGGCAAATGCGCTTTGTACAGTGTTTATGCCATCATTGGTCAAGCCTGTTGGCATTACCGGAAGGGTCAAGCTGATCTGCAGGTTAGGGTATTCGTTTTGAAGTAACTTCATTGCCTTCGAACGTCTTTCGCGTGAAACAGGTTCAGCAATTAAAAATCCTTCAATATCAAAATCGATGCTAGTAAGATCATAGGCATCGATCACAGTTTTATATGCATCCCTGGCTTCAAATTCATCATCAGCAGCATAGGCCAATTCTATGCCGGTGGAGCCCCCAAAGGCCATAATGATATCACCGCCTTTGTTGCGCAGCGAAGTTATTTTATCCTGGTAATAATCCATTCCAAGTGTCTGGTAACCTCCCCAGCATGGATTGGCTCCGGTTTCAAACTGATTGTCAACAATGAATGCACAAGTGTATAGGCATATTCCGGTGCTGTCGTAATTGGAAATATCAAAATTTGGCCAAAGCAGGCAATCTACATAGGGTGCAAATAGCATCCCATCTACCGGCGGTGGTGGCTCATTCGCAAAACTAATGATCACTTCATCAGTGTTGAAACCACATTCATTCGATATTGACCATGAGAGTTGATAACTGTTTCCCTGGATGCCGGAAAAGGTCGAAAACGGATCTTCCAGGTTAACTACCTGGCCACCGGTTCCGGAAATGATCTCCCACATTCCGGTCCCAAATTGAGGTGTATTTCCTTCAAGGGTTGTCGCAATACCAATAATCACCTGATCAGGCCCGGCAAGGGGCAAGGTAGGCTGTGGGCTGCAATTTCCACACATTTCCATCCATTTGACGCCTGTAAAATAATTGATGCAATCGGTAGTGGAATTTAATACTGTACTTCCTGCAATTGCATCCAAAGTATCGATTTGTGCCTGTGAATAAACCGGGAGGTTTCGCAATCCTGATTTTTCAGCGTATTTTGCAAATGGAACACTCAACAATTGAGTGATACCCAATAATTCATAACTTCCAAAAACATTTGTATTTAGTTCAGTTTTTAAATAGTAAGGGCCATCAGCCCAGTCTATCGTTTCAAAATTACTGTTGATCGGGCTTCCATTACCTATTTCCAGGTTTGATAATCCATAATCATTGGTGATAACTATATGGGATTCAGAATAAACTTCCTCACCTTGTGGAGATGATTTAATAATACTCATTCTAAAGTTTACAGCTTGGTTTACTAATACAATCCCATCGCCATCCCTGACAATAGTCTGATAGCTAAAGCCCTGTGGGGCTTGAGAAAACAACATATGACCAAGCAATGTTGCAAAAAGGAAAAAAATAGTTTTTTTCATATCAATTCACTTAAATTTGGACAAAAATAATGCTTTGCAATTAACTTCCCTAACTTCTTGTATTTGCCCCCAGATCCCTGCCAAAAGTTAAAATTCCTAAAAAGATGAACTCCCATTGCGACAACCTTGTAAGTTTGGTGTTAATATTTCGACAATAAGACTAAACAATATTTAGCATGAAAAAACTAATTACATTTTGCATTGCTTTTACCTTTGCGGCAATATCTTTTGCCCAGGTAAATAAGGGCGAACGGCCCGAAAGCAATTACTACGGACAAACTACAATTGTTACCGGAATTGATGAAATGGAGGATTTTACTGTTATCGATTCCGATGGAAACACCCTGAACTTATATGAAAACCTCGAAGCCGGGAAAACGATCATTCTCGACTTGTTTTTTTCCACTTGAAGTACTTGCCAGGCATACGCTTCAATTTTAGAAGATGTGTATGTCAAGTGGGGTGAGGGCGAAGAAGATGTCCTGATGTGGGGGCTTTCTCCGTACGATAATAACAACCAAATTACTACCTTCAAAGCACAATATGGATTAACCAATCCATGTGCAGGAACTGAGGGAGGGGCTCCGGATGCCATTCAACAGATCATCGACGGGCAGCAGTTTTTCGGCTATCCTACCTATTGTGTAGTATGTCCTGATAAAAAATTGCACTTCAATGTTTGCTTCCCACCTTCGGTTGAATGTTTCGATCCAATTATTATGAACTGCATGCCATCGGCTATTGGCGATGAGGTTTCGGATGAAGGGCTAATCGAAATCTTTCCCAATCCGGCAAGTAATTACGCTAATCTTCAATTGAACTTTGAAGGAAGCGCGAAAATTGAAATCATAAATTTACTTGGCTCTGTAGTCTATACAAACCAACTTCAGGCATCAGGGCAAAGCAATACAATACTTTATGTTGGCGACCTACCTGATGGAATGTACTTGCTTTCGGTGCAGGATGATCGGCAAACTTTTAGCCGGAAACTGACAATTAGAAGGTAGCTGCCGATAAACTTATTTCCTGAAAAGAAATAGCTGAAGATCGTTCAATCTGCTAAAGATTTTATCGGAGGAAATATCCATTTTTTTTAACTCACTACACTCATGAAAAGAACACTATTCTTTTTTACGCTGTTTATATTTTCGTTTGCAGCTTATACACAACAAATGACTGAAGATGGCAAATGTTCCCCACGCGAGCCTATAACTTCAGGTATGATAAAGGTTATAGATGATATTGGAGACTTTACCATTGTTGATTCTGATGGTTTTACCCATAATCTTTATGATGAGCTTGATGCGGGGAACACGGTTTTAATCGACCTGTTCTTTACTACCTGAGGTAGTTGTCAGGCATATGCTTCAGTTTTAGAAGAAGCATATGTCAATAACGGCTCCGGGCAGGAAGGGATCTTATTTTGGGGTTTAACACCATATGACAGTGATGACCAGATTAATGCCTATAAAAGTAATTATGGTGTTACCAATCCTTGTGCAGGATATGAGGGAGGAGCAGGTGATGCCATAGATATTGTTATCGAAGGGCAGCCATTTTATGGCTACCCAACATATCTCGTGATTTGCCCCAACAGGACAGTATATTTTAATGTTTGCTGGCCACCCACACCAACTTGTTTCGATCAGTATTTCGATCAGTGTTCCCCTGAACTCAGTGTTACCCCTTCTATCAGAAATGTTTCGGCATCAATGGGTATTACAACCTTTAGTATTCTTTCAAACGCGGATTGGACAGTTGCAGAAAATATTACTTGGTTGGATGTTGCCATCACTAATGGGGTTGGTAATAAAATCCTGAAGGTAAATTATGATGAAAATGCAACTGGATTTGTAAGGAGTGGAAAAATTTCAATTTCCACAATTGATGGTTCGCGCTCCGAAACTGTTGCGATTTCACAGGTTTCCTATCCAACACATTCCATCAACTTGCTGGAGGGTTGGAATAGCCTGTCGAGTTATATCATGCCGGCACACAATAGTATTATTGATGTGTTTGATCTCTTATCAGGAAGTCTAGTTATTGCGGAAACAAGCACCGGTATTTTTTTTCCAACCGGACTTGTGAATACAATCGGTGATTGGAACAGTCAATCGGCATACAAGGTAAAGATGGATGCACCAGCTACTTTGCATATTATTGGTGAACAGGAGGCCAATAAGACCATCATGCTGTCAGCCGGTTGGAATTTAATCCCCATTATATGCGACTATCCTTTGGATGCGGCTTCAATTTTGGGAACACTTGATCTGGAATTGGTAAAGGATGTCGCCGGTAAGGGTGTGTATTGGCCCGATTTGGATATCAATACTCTTGGCAATCTCGAACCTGGCAAAGCTTATTATATCCTACTTAACGCTGATGGGGCCATTACTTTCCCGGCCAACGCGGAGTAATGCCTGTCTATAAAGTTCTGGTATTGCTAAGAAAAAATAGATATCTCGCTTCGTTACTACTAATAACAACTATTTGTAAAGCATTGAAATGGAAATGAATAAAAAGACCTTCCAGGTTTCTCCTTTAGGAACATGACAGTATTTAATAGCAATGAAGTCTTATTAGCAAAAACCTGGAAGGTCTCCATTAATTCCCTTAAGGCAAAAACAAAAACCAATTAATTGTTTCATTCCAGAGTCCCGTAGGGACGTGATATTTATAGCAAATACCAATGACAAACGAAATTAAGTCCCGTTAGGGACGCTATGATTATTAGATGTCTTTTAAAAACAACATCCATCATCAAACCAAAGTACAATCAAATTACCATAAACCTATTTGTATCACGTCCCTACGGGACTTTGTTATATGTATGTTTCCTGTTTTTAGAAATATTTTGTCCCTAACGGGACAGTATCTCTCGTAACAAAGCAATTCAATATTTACTAATATATTTTGAAATGAACAGCCCTACGGCAGGGATGGATTAAATCAGGCCTTCAACAGGTATCAAACCTACGAAAACCGCATAATGCAATTTGTCGTACACCCACAAAGTGTAATGAAGAACCCAATCCTATACATTTTTTTGACCTGACAACAATAATAGCAATTGTAAAAATACAGGTTCTTTAACAGAAAATACAATGCGCATTTGCATATTACCATTTTTGAAGTTTCAAGCAAAATATCAGCTCTCGGTTTAAGCATTCTATCCTTCAAGCATTTAAACATTTAGTCATTTTATCAATTTATCATTTAATCATTGCCACATTTTATCATTGTTCTAAAGCACTGATTTAAAGGTTATTTTGAATCATTCTACCTTAACAATCGTTAACAAGGGGCTTAACAAAATTTAACAGCGGACAAATAATTAAAAATTATCCATGCAGTTATCTTTGCTGCTTTCAAAAAACCGACATTAAATGATAGAAACTAACATCAGAGAACTAAACGAAAAAATCCAACAGGAGAGCTCTTTCATTGATTTGATCAATCTGGAAATGGGCAAGGTAATCATCGGACAAAAACACATGGTTGAACGCCTGATGATAGGAATATTGGCCAATGGACATATTTTGCTTGAAGGCGTTCCCGGCCTGGCAAAAACTTTGGCCATCAAATCGCTGGCAAATATTATCGATGCCAAATTCAGCCGTATTCAATTTACACCTGACCTTTTACCTGCCGACCTTTTAGGCACATTGATCTATAGCCAGAAAAAAGAAGAATTCCAGGTACGTAAAGGACCAATTTTTGCAAATTTCATCCTTGCAGATGAGATCAACCGTTCCCCGGCAAAGGTGCAAAGTGCCTTGTTGGAAGCCATGCAGGAGCGACAGGTTACTATTGGAAACGAGACCTTTCCCCTGGAGGAGCCATTCCTGGTACTGGCAACACAAAACCCAATTGAACAGGAAGGGACTTATCCCCTGCCCGAAGCACAGGTTGACAGGTTTATGTTAAAGGTGGTTATTTCATATCCCGAAAAAGAAGAAGAAAAGCGTATCCTCAGGCAGAATATCCACAACGAATTTTCCTCTACAAAACCCATTATCGACCCAAAGGCGATTTTGAGGGCACGAGAAGTTTGCCGCGAAGTTTATTTGGATGAGAAAATTGAAAACTACATTACCGATATCGTTTTTGCTACCCGTTATCCAGGCGAATATAAATTAAAGAATTTTGAGCAGCTTATCAATTATGGTGCCTCGCCCCGTGCTTCCATTAACCTGGCACTTGCTGCCAAGGCTTTTGCATTCATCAAGCGCCGTGGTTATGTTATCCCCGAAGATATCAGGGCCATTGCCCATGACGTTTTGAGGCACAGAATTGGACTAACCTACGAAGCAGAAGCCGAAAATGTTACTTCCGAAGACATCATTAATGAAGTATTAAACACCATTGAGGTCCCTTAAAACTTGCGCTTACCTATTTAAAGCATAGTTAGTAGATGCTGTTTTACGCATATTTTATATGATAGACATCAATTAAACTTTTGTTCAGAACATACACGCATGGACGCTGCTGAAATATTCAAGAAAGTTAGAAAAATAGAGATCAAAACCCGGGGATTGTCAAACCACATCTTTTCGGGGCAGTACCATAGTATCTTTAAAGGAAGGGGTATGGCTTTCAGCGAAGTGAGGGAATACCAATTTGGTGATGACATCAGAAGTATCGACTGGAATGTTACTGCCCGTTTCAATCATCC
>Ga0075111_1000551_pt1 | contig 17470 bp, 16 predicted proteins | sample AntAceMetag02UKK_FD_69787 | JGI IMG/M metagenome (GOLD analysis project Ga0075111, IMG submission 69787) | Saline lake microbial communities from Ace Lake, Antarctica - Antarctic Ace Lake Metagenome 02UKK | ecosystem: Environmental > Aquatic > Non-marine Saline and Alkaline > Saline | place... | reverse complement strand
TTCACCAATGGTTTCAGCAATGCCGGCCAGTATCTTGCGGTTGTTGATCTTGATTTCGGCGTTAAAGCCCAGCCGGGCAAAAACATCGTCCACCATCTGAACAAGTTCCACTTCATTTAGCAGTGAATTGCTTCCAATCACATCCACATCGCACTGGTAGAACTCGCGGTATCGTCCTTTCTGTGGACGGTCGGCGCGCCAGACGGGCTGGATTTGATAGCGTTTGAAAGGGAAACTGATTTCGTTGCGGTGCTGTACTACAAAGCGGGCAAATGGAACGGTTAGGTCGTATCTCAACCCTTTTTCGGAAACCTGTCCTGCAAAAGTGCCTGAGTTTTTGCTTTCAAATTCCTCAGCTTTCACCTTGTTCAGGAAATCTCCTGAATTTAAAATCCGGAATAAAAGCTTGTCTCCCTCCTCTCCATATTTCCCAAGTAAAGTCGAGAGGTTTTCCATTGCCGGTGTTTCGATGGGCAGGTATCCATAAAGTTGAAATATTTTACGGATGGTATCGAAAATAAAATTACGTTTCACCATTTCTTCGGGTGTAAAATCCCTTGTCCCTTTTGGTATTGATGGTTTTTGTGGTGCCATTTTGAAGTTGTTTAATTATTGAAATCTATCTTTCGATTATTGTTTTTATTCAATGTTGAGGATAGCGAAGTCCTGCCTTTGCTGGGTTTAAAGTGTCATCCCCAAAACCCTTTTCCATCTATGCCTAATTTCCCCTATTCACCCTGCACTTTTAATTTACCTCAAGGGCCGCCATCCCTTCCTTCGTCGGGGCTTGCATCCCTTCCACTAACTTATTTTGATTTCAGATTGACGATTAACGGCATGAGATTTTTGATTTGACAGAATCGACTTACAACTTAAATCAAAAATCGTTAATCATAAATATATTCTTGCCAACGACCGAAGCAAGTCCGTATGGAAAAAAGCAACAATTTAGTTTACTAGACACTATGCCCCATTTATCCATGCTACGAATATTGATTAAAGTCATTTATTCTCAGGATTCCCCAACCTGAACAACATTACATAACCAATTACTCCGGCAAGGATTGACCCAAGCAAGATGGCCACCTTTGCAATTTCAATGTTGTATTGGTTAGTAGCAAAAGCAAGGTTGTCGATAAAAATAGCCATAGTAAATCCAATGCCTCCAAGGAATCCAACCCCGATGATATGTTTCCATGACACCCCATCTGGTAGTGAAGCCAGTTTGAATTTTGTAGCCATCCATGCAAAAAATGCAATTCCCACCGGCTTTCCCAAAACCATTCCAAACAATACACCAAGTGCAATCGGATTACCAATATCGCCAAGCAGCGAGCTATTCATCACAATGCCGGCATTGGCAAAGGCAAACAGTGGAATGATGAAAAATGCAACCCACGAATGGAGGGAATGCTCCAGGCGCAATAAGGGTGATACCGAATGTGCACAATTATCTTCGATAGTGGAAATGGCATTTACCAACTTCTTTCCTTTTTTCGGATCATCCGGATCAATATGGGTACTATCCTTCAGTTTATTGAGCAGTGCCTCATTCGAACTCACACACTCTTCCACCGAGTTTTTTGCCCTTCCCGGAATGGCTATCGCCAGCATAACACCTGCTACCGTTGCATGGATACCTGATTTGAGAACAGCTATCCACAGGAAGAAGCCGAGAAACAGGTAAACCGAAACCCTGAATACTTTTAAATAATTAAGGATCAATAATAATCCAAAAATCGCCAGTGCGAGCAACATCGGAACCAATGCAATTTTGGAAGTGTAAAAAATTGCAATAACCAAAACAGCACCTACATCGTCAACAATAGCGAGTGCCGTTAGGAAAAGCTTAAGGGCTGTAGGAACCCGCTTGCCAAGCAAGGTCAGCACTCCAAGTGCAAAGGCGATATCAGTTGCCATGGGGATCCCCCAACCAGGCCAGCCTTCGCCAAAAATATTGAAGATTTCGTAGAAGAAAGCAGGTATTAGCATTCCTCCAACAGCGGCAAAGGCAGGTAAAGCAGCCTTTCTGAATGTCGAAAGTTCCCCGGTTTGTGTTTCGCGTTTTATCTCCAATCCAACCAAAAGAAAAAATACAGCCATCAGGCCATCGTTGATCCAATGCAAGAGCGATTTACTTATTTCAAAACCTTCGGTGCCTATGGTAAATTTTTTTTGAAAAAAGGCAAAGTATCCTTCAGAATAGCCTGAGTTGGAGAGAACAAGGGCAAGCACTGCAACAATGATCAGCATGATACCACTGAAAGCCTCCATTTTAACAAACTTGTTGAGCGGGTTGACTATCTCAAAAAGTAGAGGCTTTTTTCTGAAGAATCTAAATGTATTTATGTTCATAATATCAACTTTTTACTGATACCCCAATCTCCGATAATAGTTTTTCGATATAACTTTCCACTTCCGGGTCTCCTTCTACGGGTGCCCATGAGGCAAAATTTTTCGCTGTAGAAGTTCGATAAGGACCTTCCTTAATTTCATAAGCTACCGATCCTGGTTCAAGCGATAACAGCATATGGTAGGCCCTTTCTGGGATTTCAACACCATATTTCCCTTCACGGTTATCCAAAATAGCATGATCAGTTATATTTCCCTCTTCATCAAAAATGATGGTAACAAAGCGCCCTCTCAATGCCAGAAAGATTTCAAACTTATCCGGATCTTCATGCTTGTGTGGCCGGATGTAGGTTCCCGGCTCCATGGCGTTCAGCATCCGGTTAATCGGGTCTTCAAGCTGGGGATGAAAATTATAATTCATCCGTTTTCGCTCCACGGTTTTCGCTTTCGCGGAAGTGACATCCAGAAATTCGTCGGTGATCTTGATCATTTGATTTTGATTTGGAAATGCAAAACTATCAAAATTCAGAACTCCAAGACAGCGTGACTTTTTCAATCACTCACTACTCACTCCCTTGTACCTCCGCCAGAACCTGTATTTTGTAAAAGAAGTATAAGCCATAATGTTATTAAAGAAAGTAAACTTCAGAAAATAGTGGCTCAGCCGGTAAAACAAAAATATAACCATTAAACCAACTCCCCACAGGATGACATCCTCAACCCATCTGGCCAGCCATGAATTTGAATTGATGTGGATAAACTCGAAGCTGTAAAACTTCCTTAGCAACCAGGGCAGGAATAAACTCGCGAATAGAAACCAGATACCAATGCTGTATGTATGGGAAGTTTGGATGGCACGTTCTGGGCAATTGCTCATGCAGCGCATACAGCTTTCGCAACTGAAGGTCCAGTAAGGCCGGCCTTCAATCATTTTAATGGCATTCACCGGGCACTGCTTTTCGCAAAGCCTGCAACGTGTGCAGCTGTTGTCTGCAAAAAAGGTTTTGGCAATGGCAAAACGGCCGATGATGTAATATCCGATGGCGATTGGAAAAAGCAGGATGTCAATAGGCAAAGAGAGCAGGGCTTTGTATTTGCTTCCTCCCGAAAGGATTCTCTCAGCAAACATTTTAGTGATCTTTTCATGCCGTTCAAAAATCGAATTCACTACTTTTTGCTTTAGGCCGGGATGCAATGAAATCCAGTTAGAGGGCAAGTCTAAAGGTTGCATGCCCCGAACCCGGTATCCTTTAGTCATCAATACCAGGGCAGCATAAACCTGTGCAGCGCCACTTATGCCGGGTAAAAATAACTTCGACATTTTCATGCCTGCCCTGGTGTTCAGGATAAAAACATCAGTTTGATTTCTTCGCGGGAATTTCCAGATAAACTTGAGCATAACAGGCGGCAGGTTGAAGCCATGTGTTGGTGAACAAAAGCCTACCAGTGTTTTTTCTTCCGATTTAGGGAATACGATTTTTTCAAGGTGGTCAATGTTGATTAACTGTGTATCGATATCCAATTCTTCAGCTATCTCAGCAATCCATTCGGCTGCATGTTTTGCATTGCCGGTCCCTGAAAAATAATAGATTATGAGGCTTTTGTAAACTGATATATCCTGTTTTTGTTTCACTAACATTTTTAAAATAATTTTTTCTCCATATCCATTTATTCTAATCGTACAACTTAATAAATTCATACGAATTTCCTATTGATTCAAGGTATTTTAAAAAATCATCAAATGCCAATATGAGCGAAGCCGTGTTTTTGTTGGGATGAAAACTAATTTTTTCTGATGATTGTAGGTTTTCATCTAAGAACAGGTGTACATGATTCTCAGTGTCGTTTATTAAACCAAATGGCGAAACCGATCCAGGCTCAAGCCCAAGATATTTATGCAAGCGTTTTGGTGATGCAAACGACAATTTCCCTTGCTTCAATCGTTTTTCCAGGTCATGGATGGCCAGCGTTTGTTTGTGTTCTATCACAACCAGGTAGTGCCGGTTGCCTTTGTGGTTTCTAAAAAAAATATTCTTGCAATGTGTGGCATCCATTGTCTTCCAGTATTTTACTGCCTCTTCAATAGTAGGAAGGGGTGGGTGTTCATGCAATTCATACTCAATTTCGAGGGCCATCAATGTCTCTATAACTTTGTTTATTTTATTTTCCATTGCACAAAAATAAGGATTGTTGTAAATTTTATCAGCTTGTCATATTACTTTAGCCAAGTATTTTTAAGTATCTTTGAATCTCTAAAGAGAATACGTCAAATAGGATTTAGATTAAATCATAACATTATACTCAATTAAAAAATGACTGCAAAAGATTTACTACATAAAATACTTGACTATAATTATTTGTGGGCAAGGTCTGATTTATTAAAGGACAAACCAAGTGTTGTTCGAAAACAACAGATAGAATCAATGTTGAATGCATTTGGACTTTCTAAAGAATATGTAAACCCGTTAGTTCAAATCAAATATTCCATTATTGGTAAAAAAGAAGAATTAAGTAGAGCAAAACAGCTCAACAAACTGACGAATATTGAATATTTAAGACGAGGAGAATTTTTGAACGACAGACCTTACGAAGGAAATCAAGAACTGGCTAACAAAGCACTTCAAAAGATTAAAGAATTATATGAAGGTGTGCCTGAGGACAGATTGGAACTACCAGTGAATATTAGTTGGATGTTTAATAACTTACTGAACTTTAGACAAGACGTTTATAAAGTGGCTTATCCTAATCGAGGAATGCTTGAAGGATTTTCTGTTGGGTTAATTTACAGCCATTATTTACAAGGTGAATTGAAAACCCTGATAAAAAATAATTTAGAAGAAATCGATAACACTCTTTGGTTAATTCTTGACCCTAAACAACGTGAAATTGATATTGAAGAATTGAAAAATAACTTTGATTATCCTGACGTTGACTTAGATGAAATTGATTTGAATTGGAGAGTGAAAAACTATTAAAAAAGAGCATAACAAAACCTATACGCAATGCGGGTTTTCTGCTAAACGAAAGGTCAGTGTATTTAATGAAGTCTGCCAATACTATAATTTGGTATTTATAGTGAATAAATTAAAAACAAAATATAAACTCTTGGCTACGTGCAAATTTGAAAACTTCGCTTTTCAAATCCCACACTACACATAGCCGGGTCGTTCCAGCAGTACTTTAGTATGTGGCTTTTGTTTGGGGATAAAGTATCATTCATGGCTACAAGTAAAAGTTTTCTGAGGTCTCATCGAATGTCATTGCGAAATACTTGTGTATTGCATAGTGATTTGCTATTTCTTTTCGACGATTTCATCTGCTCAACATAAAATTCATGATAGCAAAGGAACAAAAGCAAATAGACAAATTTATGAAAATGACTTCAGTTGGCCTATGGTGTTTCAGGCCAGAAAATCCAGTTGCTGACAACCTGCCTGAACAAGATCTCATCGAAATATTTTTCAATTCAAGCTGTGTTTCGTGTAATGCTGCCTATGCCAGGATGCTTGACATGACCGAAGATGAAGTTATTGGTTTGAAACTTCAGGATTTATTTCCGAGGACAGAAGACAACATCAACCACCTGCTGTCATTTATCCGAAACGGATTTAAGATCACCGACGGTGTTTCCCGCGAAATTTTATCTTCGGGAAAAGAAAAGATTTTTACCAATTCGCTAATTGCTAGTGTTAACAATGGGATGTTGACTGAAGCCTGTGGTACTAAGATTGATATCTCGGAATCAAGAAACGCTGTGAATGCCCTTAGGGAAACTGAACGTCGGGTCGCTACAATGATTGACAACCTACCGGGTATTGCCTACCAATGCACAATTGATGCAAACTGGACCATGAAGTTCATCAGTAAAAATGCTTTTGAACTTACTGGCTATCAAGGTGAGGACTTACTGGACAACAAAAACATTGCTTACGGCGATATTATTCTTCCCGGGGACAGGGTGCAAGTTAATAATACCATTGAATTGGCCGTATCAAACAACCAGCCTTTTCAGATTGAATATAGGATTAAAACCAGGGCAGGGAAGATAAAATGGGTTTGGGAACAAGGCCGGAAGGTACAAGTTCAGGACCTTGATGAACCAATGCTCGAAGGGCTTATCATGGATATTACTGAAATGAAAAGCGCACAGATCAGGCTTGAAATAATGCAGAATATTAGCATTGCGTTCAGCCATACCAGAGATTTATCTGAATTGATTGGATTGATAGAAAGAGAATTAAGTAAACTCATAAATACGCGCAATTTTTTAATTGCCCTGTACGATGAAAAAACGGATAGCTTCTCGTTGCCCTACATGAAAGATGACCGTGACCATTTTAAAGTTACCTCGGCCTACAAAACGATCAGCGCCTTGGTAATCAGGGAAAAACAGTCGATGCTCCTCAAAAGACATGATATCGAGAAACTTGAAAAAACCGGCCAGATCATTAGGGTTGGTTCTCCTGCAAAGTGTTGGCTGGGCGTACCCCTGCAAGTTGAAGATAAAGCTACCGGAGTGATAGTATTACAAGATTACGATGATGAATATGCAATTGGAATAGAGGAAAAGGAACTTATTGAATTTGTTTCAACCCAGGTAGCTGCAAGCATTTTTAAAAAACAAGCTGATGATGAAATCCGAAGGCTCTATCAATCAATTCAGCAAAGCCCCGTATCGGTGGTCATCACCGATATCGATAAAAAAATCATTTATGTTAACCAGAAGTTCATCGAAGTTACCGGCTATTCAAGGGAGGAGGCTATTGGCAAAACACCAAACTTGATAGAATCCGAAAAAGCAGATAAAGAGACTTATAATTGTATGTGGAGCGTTCTTGATTCAGGAAATGAATTCCAGGGCGAGTTTTTACATCAAAAGAAAAATGGGGAGTTGTTTTGGGAGAGGGCCTTTGTTTCACCGGTTAAAAACGACAAGGATAAGACTACCCATTACATCGCGGTAAAGGAAGATATTACCACCAGAAGGAAAATGGAGGAAGACCTGGTGAAAGCAAAGGAAAAAGCTGAGGAATCTGATCGTCTTAAAACTGCCTTTCTTGCCAATATGTCCCATGAAATTAGAACTCCTATGAATGCAATCATTGGGTTTACCGAAATGTTGCACGATGGAATTGTTGTAGCCGGGGAACGGGAAAAACTCAGTGGCATGATCATCGATAATGGGCGGAAACTGCTAAACATTATTGATGATATTGTTGATATTGCAAAAATTGAAGCTGGCCAGCTTGCAATAAGTCCCGGTCGTTGCTCAGCAAATAAAATCCTTTTTGATCACTATTATAATTTTAAAGAACTCAGGTCGCGGATAGGGAAAGAGCACATAGAAATTATTGCCAGGCAGTATCAACCCGATAAAAATTTTACTTTTACATCTGATGCCAGGAGGATTAACCAGGTAATCACCAACCTGATGAGCAACGCTTTAAAATATACGCTCGAAGGTGAAATTGAGTTGGGATATGAAATCCGTAAAGGTACTGATGGCCCAATCATAGATTTCTTTGTTAAGGATACCGGTATAGGGATACATGCAAGCAAATTCAAAACAATTTTTGACCGGTTCAGGCAATTGGACGATAGTAGTACCCGCCATGCCGGTGGTACAGGATTGGGCCTTGCAATTTCAAGAAGTATTGCCCGCTTGCTTGGCGGCGAAATGAAAGTTGAATCAACTTTTGGTAAGGGCTCTACATTCCATTTAATCCTCCCCTTTGTCGAAATCCGGCAAGATCGTTTTGAGCCTCCTAAAATAGGAGCTGTTGCAAAGAGCATGGATTGGGCAAATTTTGAAATTTTAATTGCTGAGGATCAGGATTCCAATTTTCATTTGCTCGAAATCATTTTGCGGGAGACAAACGTGAAAATTATCAGGGCATACAATGGTAAGGAAGCCATCGACTTTATTCGTGGTGGGAAAGAGGTCGATCTTATATTAATGGATGTCAGGATGCCCCTAATGGATGGATATGAAGCTACTGCCTTAATAAAAAAGATAAAGCCTGAAATCCCAATAATTGCCCAAACGGCTTATGCACTTTCAGGCGATCGCGAAATAAGCCTGGAGGCAGGCTGCGACGACTATATCTCCAAGCCCATAAAAAAGCAAGAACTCATGGGGGTTATCAGTAAGTATTTTAATAAGTAATATTGTTTCTAGTGTCGTGTCAAATATATTATGACGATTGAAAGTGCTCCGCACGTTTCAATGTCAAAGCCCTGACTTTCAATAGTGCGAAGCACATTGAAACGTCTATTAACTACACGAAAATTTAGTCTTGACATGACACTAACTATTTGTCAAATCAACAATTATGGCATCTCAGCCAAAAATATCTTTTGTTTTGCCAGCCAGTCTCGTTGTCTAAATAATTCATTAAGTCCAATCCTGCCAATCACATAATTGAAGCTTTTTGATTTGTAACCTTCATCAATGTTTTCAAGATGCAAGCCATCTAAAATGGTTTGATCATTAAACCTGAAATATACCTTAATTGAGCAAGCATTGCTAAACGTTGGCTTTTTTTCCAGTTTCATTTTTTTATATTCATAACAATAATTATGGCCCCGTGCAGTGATATCTGATAAAACCGCCGATCCTGTTGGATAACCCCCAGCACCCCGGCCAAACATAAATTGTTTGTCATAAAAAGCACCCTTTATTACCACACCGTTAAATTCATCTTCCACATTATAAATATACTTTTCGGGCGGAACCATTCGAGGAATAACTGACAGGCAAAGCTTACCAGCTTCATTTTTACTAACATGAGCAACAAGCTTGATCTTGAAACCTTTCTCCTTAGCAAAGTTGATGTCATCATTCGAAATATTTGAAATGCCTGTTCTAAAAACCTCATCGGGACGGACATAAACCCCAAATGCATGCACGGTGATGATGACCAGCTTATACAATGCATCAAATCCATCAACATCCAACGCAGGATTGCTTTCGGCAAAACCGAGCTCCTGAGCCTGTTTCAGGGCATCGGTGTAGGCCAGGTTTTCGTTGAACATTTTCGAAAGGATGTAATTTGATGAGCCATTCAATATGCCAGTTACGCTTTGCAGTAGGTCGTTATCATAATATTCCTCAAGATTGCGGATAACAGGGATACTGCCACATGCAGAGGCATCGTATAAAATTCCCACCCCGTTGTTTTGCTGCAATTCAATAAACTCGGGCAAGTGATGGGCCAGCATTTTCTTATTGCCGGAAACAACGCTTTTTCCATTTCTTAGTGCAGCTTTTACAATACTATAAGCTTCTTCTGCATCATCAATTAATTCGGCGATCAGGTTAATCTCGGGATTGTTGAGCAATGCATTGGCATTATTGGTGAAAAACTCCGGTGGCAAAGACCTTTCTTTATCCATGTTTTTTATGCAAATACCTTTAATGGATGCGTGCGTTGCCGGGCTGTGTTGCAATACTTCGTATAAACCCTGGCCTACTGCCCCAAATCCGAATAATCCGATGTTAAGCTGCTTTTTCATATTTGTTATTTTCATAAAATTGTTGAATCACTTTTGTAATTTGCTCACTCTCGATAAGGAAACCATCATGCCCATATGGGCTATCGATCTCAACATATTGACCATTTTTAACATGCTGATTAATAAACTTCAAATCCTCCGGTGGAAATAGAATATCAGAAGTAATCCCGATGCTGAGTGTTTTTGCACTGATTTGTTGCAAGGCATTTTCAACACTTTTTCTGTTACGCCCCACATTGTGGGTGTCCATAGCTTCGGTGATCTGGTAATAGGAATGAGCACTAAAGCACTTCACCAGCTTTTCACCCTGGTAATCCTGGTAAGAAGCTGCCCGGTGCCCCTTTGTTTTTTGATCGTCAATTTCGGATTGGGTATTGTTGTAAGTTTGTCCGTTGCGGTAACTCAACAGAGCAATTGATCTGGCAGCCTTTAAGCCAGCCGCCCCGCCATTAATCCGACTATGAAAAAACGTTGGGTCAGCTTCGATGGCCAGGCGTTGGGAATGGTTGAATGCAACAGCCCAAGGTGATATTTTTGAATTGGTCGCAAGGACAATTAGATTTTGAATCAACCCGGGATTTATGATGGCCCATTCCAATGCCTGCTGCCCGCCCATCGATCCGCCAATTAAAGTATGGATTTCTGAAATACCAAGATGATCTTTCAATACTTCATGGGCCGCAACCATATCACGGAGAGTAATCTGTGGGAATCTTGTAAACCAGGGTTCACCGGTTTCAGGGTTGACAGAGCCCGGACCGGTAGTTCCATAACATGAACCTAGCATATTTGCACAAACAATAAAATGCCGGTCGGGATCAAATAATTTCCCTTTCCCCACAAGACCAGGCCACCAATCTGCCGGATCAGAATTTGCAGTTAGTGCATGGCAAACCCAAACTACATTGTTCCTTTCAGCATTGAGGCTTCCATAGGTATGATAGGCAATTTCAATATTGGACAAAACGCCTCCCAACTCAAGTTGGACGGGTAGATCATGTTTGTAGGTTTTTACTTGATTTTTCATTATTGTCTTGTATTTAAATCTTAAACCGTCTGTTCTTCAAACTCTGTCAGGTCCGTTGGACTCTGACAGGTTTTCCTTACACCTTCACCTGACAGAGTTCGAAGAACCTGTCAGAGTGAAAAAGCATTTGTTTTATGTTCAACTCTGTCAGGACCAACTTGCGTTGGACTCTGACAGGTTTTCACCCTTACCTGTCAGAGTTCGCAGAACCTGACAGAGTGAGAATTCTAACTTGTCACCTTAAAAGCCTGCTCGAAATCAGCAATAATATCCTCGATATGTTCGATACCAACAGAGACACGTAAAAGTGAAGGCAGAACACCTGCTGCCAGTTGGTCAGCTTCGGATAGTTGCTGGTGGGTGGTGGCCGAAGGCTGGATGATCAGTGTACGTGTATCTCCAACATTGGCCAGGTGACTTACCAGTTTCAGGCTTTCCACAAAGCGGCTGGTGCGCGTTTTATCGCCTTTTATTACAAAGGAAAGAACACCTCCAAAACCCTTCTTCAAGTACTTTGCTGCCGTTTGATGATTCGTGTTAGATTTCAATCCCGGGTAATTTACCAATTCCATCTGTGTGTGTTTCTCCAGCCATTCGGCCAGTTTCTGTGCATTCGAGGTATGCCGTTCCATCCTTAGCGAAAGTGTTTCAATACCTTGAATAAGCTGAAAGGAATTGAAAGGGCTGATACATGGACCAAAATCACGCAGGCCTTCAACCCTCGCCCGAATGATAAACGCGATATTACCAAACGGAGATCCTTCGCCGAAAACTACCCAGAACTTTAAGCCATGATAACCTTCCGATGGTTCCGTGAATTGAGGGAATTTTCCATTTCCCCAATTGTAGTTTCCTCCATCTACAATTACACCGTCAATGCTGTTGCCATGGCCGCCAATCCATTTGGTTGCTGATTCAACAACGATGTTGGCACCGTGTTCGAGGGGTTTGAAAAGGTATCCACCTCCGGCAAAAGTATTATCGACGATAACCGGCAAATCATACTTTTTAGCCAGAGCTGCAATGCTTTCAAAGTCGGGGACAACAAAGCCGGGATTGCCAATTGTTTCAAAATATATGGCTTTGGTGTTTTCGTCGATTAGCGTTTCGAAATCTTCCACTTCAAGACCTTTTGCAATCCTGGCCTGAACGCCAAGGTTTTTAAACGAAACCTTAAACTGGTTGTAGGAACCTCCGTACAAATAGGGTGATGAAACAAAATTATCGCCCTGCTTCAGAATATTGTTCAATGCAATAAACTGTGCCGCATGCCCCGATGAAACTGCGAGCGCAGCAACTCCACCTTCCAGCGCAGCTATCCTTTTCTCGAAAACGTCGGTAGTTGGGTTTTGCAAGCGGGTGTAGATGTTCCCAAATTCTTCGAGATTAAAGAGTCTCGCCCCATGGGCAGAATCCTTAAATGTATAGGAAGTAGTTTGATAAATTGGCACTGCCCTCGACAGTGTATCCTGGTCTGGCTCATGACCAGCATGGACCTGTAATGTTTCAAAATGTTTTTGTTGTGACATAATTATTGATGTTTTTAAAAATTACTTAATGATTTAAAAAATAGAACGCTGATGACACGGATTTTACTGATTCCCACGGATTATATTGTTTCTGGATCAGTGATTATCCGTGTGATCTGTGTCATCCGTGTTCTATTTCAAGTTGATTTGATGATCCTGATTAATTATTCCTGATATCGGTTCTGTTAAATTCCTCTTTTGGTATCCTGAACTTGACCTGAGCAAAACCTTTGGCCAGTCTGCTTTTTTCGAAGGGCATTTCTCTTAGTTGTTTTACAAAGAACTCTCCTGATGAGGGTTCCGATGTTTCAATTTTTGTTGCAGCTTTGGTTTCGAAGATATGCTCATGAATAACCTTTATTGCTGGATCACGATCTTCGGGCTTTACTATCAGGTAAGCCGAAACTTTTGATGCACCCATAACCACTGTTTTAATATTGATATTTTTGGATGCAACGGTACCCAATATTTTATACATGATGCCGGCTTGCTCAGTCAATCCTTTACCAACTACAGCTATCACAGAAATGTCCGTTTCAACCTGAACCTGGCTGATTGTTTTAAGTGGAATGTTGAGAATATTTTGATGCGCCCGTTCGAGGTCGGTTTTCGACAATAAAATATTGATGGCAATTTGCGAGGTAATCACCGACTTGATGTTTACTTTTTCACTATCGAGCCGTTGGGTAATTTCCGCCAAAATCCCCGGCTTGGCGCCAACACCGGCCCCGTTTAATTGCAGAATTCCGAAATCATCGCTGTAAGTAATGCTTTTGATAATGCTAGCCTGAATATCCGAAGTTCCATTAATTATGGTAGAAGGATTAATTGTGTTTGAAAAATCATCGATGTTTAAAATCCGCAATGGAATATATGCCGACTTAAGAGGGCTGATTGTTTCCGGGTGCAGGATTCGCGCACCAAAATAGGCCAGTTCAGCAGCTTCATTGTAGCTAAGCCGATTGATTTTTGAAGGGCTTTCTACAATTCGGGGATCAGCCGAAAGGAAGCCATCCACATCTTTCCAAACATCCAGGTATTTTGCATCAATACATTTTGCAATCGCGGCAGCTGTATAGTCGCTACCGCCCCTTCCGAAAAGCGTAACTTTAGTTTGTTGGGATATTCCGTAAAACCCTGGAACGACATAGCATCTATTTCCAGACAGCTTTTGCCTGACATTTTTTTTGGATCGCTCAAAATCACATGTAGCATAACCATGTATCCCATCCGTAATCAGACCGAGATCTTCGGGTAGTATTTCCTCGCTGTCGATGCCCTGGCTGTATAATATCCTGCTTGTGAATAAGGCACTTAATCGCTCACCAAAACTCAAAATTTTATCATTTAAAAATTCTGGCACCTCACCGATATGATGTACGTTGATCAGTAGCTTGTGTAATTTCTTGATTGAGTTTTCTAGATCACGATAAGTTGAAACCTGCAATTCTTCATGTAGAATATTTTCCTTAACCAATTGTCTGTTATGTGCAAGCAGCTTAATTGTAAATTCTTCAATCGCGGCTTTGTCCTGAGGAGCTTGTTTTAACACACTGATGAATTGATTGGTAAGGCCGAAATACGCAGAAACTACAATGACTATGGGAGTATTGTATGCGTTCACAACCCTGGCCAAACGCTGGTAATCGCTTGTGTTTTTCAGGTTAGATTCACCTATTTTGATGACTATTTTTTGTGACATAATAAACCTGTTTTGAAATGAATAAAATGGTAATGATGCTGTTTGAGGGAACAATAATTTGGAAATTTGGTAATGTGCAAATTTGTGCATTGCACCACTATGTGGAAGATTAGCACTCTCTATTCGGTGGAAACCGAAATCAGCAAGACTGAATAAGCAGGTACCAGAAAATTAATTTCTAGCCCCGCGTGGGCATAACCATAGAAAAATTTGAGGAATCTTGCGTTGGCCTGTTGCAGGCAACTGAAAAATGCTTCGTAATGGATGTAACGATACAATGAAGCTGGAATACTAAATTAAAAACTGTCATGATTACAAGTGTTTAGTTTATAATTTCTCCGAATCTTTTTCGGAGTTAGGTATTAGCACCTTGCACTTTGCTTGTAGGTTGCTAGAGCTTCGCCGAGCCTAATCTCTCCACTCTTCTGTATAAATCAAACATCTTTCAATAGAAAGGGAATTCGATTTTCTGGCAACAAAGAAAGGAAAATAATAGTTAAGAATGCAAGAAAAACTTTTCCTTATGATGAAAATATTTTGTAAAGGATGGGGAAACAATGCGATGAGGGTGAATTTATTTTTTGAGATAATGAAGTTTACATAACGCTAAGTTGGGATGCATTTGCAAAGAGAAAATCAAAACAATAGCCTAAACGAGAAAATATACTTATCTTTGCCGTTAGTAACCCAACAAGACACTATGATTATCTCATTTGGATCAAAAGACACTGAAAAAATCTGGACTGGAGATCGAGCCAAAAAGATTCCTATTGAAATTCAAAAAATTGGAAGAAGGAAATTAAGAATGCTAAACAACTCACAAAGATTATTAGACTTAAGGATTCCTCCTTCAAATAGACTTGAAAAACTGACAGGAAGGCTAAAAGAATATCATAGCATTCGAATTAATGATCAATGGAGAATTGTATTTATTTGGAGCAACAATAGTTCACATGAGGTAACAATTTTAGACTATCATAAATAGAATAAACATGGAAAGATTAGAAAACATACATCCTGGAGAGATACTATTAGAAGAATTCTTAAAGCCATTACATATATCCGCTTATAGGCTTTCAAAGGATATAAAAATTCCACAGACAAGAATATCACAAATTATAAAAGGAAACAGGAGAATTACTGCTGATACTGCATTGCGACTGAGTTCATATTTTGGAAATTCAGCAAAATTCTGGCTTGGAATTCAAAATGATTTTGACATTGAAGACGAGAGAAATAGAAAAAATGAAATATTTAATAGAATCAAAGATTTTAGAAAAAACACATCCCTACAGCAAATATGACCCACAGCTGGTTAGCGGGCATCTGTAAAAAGAATTTACCATAAAGACATCAAGTCTCTAAGTTGCACAATAATCTAAATTCCTTTTGTCAATCTTTGTGTTCCCTTTGTGTCTTCGAGGCTTTGTGGTATGAATTACAGCCTTCAGGATAGGATTGAAATTCCAAATTCAAATCCTTACCTGACGATGATTTTCTTTGTCAATTTTCTTTTGTCACTGTTAATGTGTATGTAATAAATCCCCCCTGGCAAATCGCCAACAAAAATTGTTGCAGTTTGAGTAAAATCATTTTCCGGAAATACCTGTTCGCCATTGCTATTGAAAATAGATAATTGAAAACTGCCTGGAAAATGAATGAAAATTTCTTCATCAGCCGGGTTGGGGTAAATCATTAAGTTGGCTTTTTCCCATTCTTCAACCCCAACTGTGATACTTGCTTCCACGCAGGATTTTTCTGATACTGCATAGGTGTAAACTGCCTCAACACAGTACTCGTATGTGTCGCTGGCAAGGTTCAGGTCTTCGTAGTTGGGTATTGTAATTGGCTCAGGTGTGAGTAATGTTGTATCACGGTACACATAGTAACCAAGCAAAGTCGTGTCCGGCAAAATTGCCTGCCAGTTGAGGTACACATCATCATCTATCACTTCTGCGCTTAAATCCTGTGGTTGCGTGGGGAAGGGGTAAACCGTGATGTAATTTTCTTTTGTAAAACTGTTGGTGCTATCACTCCCTACTACACTCAGCTTAACCGAGTAAATGCCGGGCTCTTCATAGTTGTAAACCGGACTTTCTTCATTGCTGTCGATAGTGCCGTTGTTATCAAAATCCCATTCATAGCTTACGTTTTCACCAATGGAGAAATTACACCATTCAATGGTAAATGGTGCAACACCTTGAGTTTGTGCAAAACAGAAATTCGCAAGTATTGGTTGATTACCCTTTGAAAAAGGATGAAAAAGCTCAAAGGTTTTGCCATAATCGGTGGAGTGAAAAATATAGATATGCGCATTTTGCGACATCAAGTTTGCGAAGTTATATAAAACAAATAACTCTCCATCTTGGCGTCCACATATGATTTCAAATTCCGTAAAAACCCCTACATTAAGCTTGCTAATTGTTTCAAAAACATATCCATAATTGGAGCTAAAGATTATTTCCTTTTTATCTACATTCAATAAATAAACTTCACCACCAAGAAAACCTCTTGAAATTGACACCTTATCATTCCAATAGTAATTAAAAGCATTTATCTGATAGATGTCATCAAAGTTATTGCTTGTGCTTAGTAAGTAAAGTGAGTCAATAATGCCCTCTTTATATACAAGAATGTAACCATAATCATTTTCTGTTCCTATATCCCAGTCCCTTAAAACCCCAAAATATCCATTCCCATTTAGGTAATTAAAACTAGAACCGTAATCATCACTATGGTAATACCAACTTGAGTATATTTCACCAATGACTCTTTCACTTCTTATATTGAGACTAACGTCACCATTCTTTATAATCCATGTTCCATAATTTCCATAATCAGATGAGTAATGAAGGTTTGAAGGAGATTCAATACAATATATCCCTCCCGCTGTTAAGTCTGCTGCAATTGAGTGGATATTCGTAATATCATCGGTGCAAACTGCTGATTCACCAAAATCAGATGAATAATAAAGTCCTTTAAATGTGTTTGTTGGACCAAGAAAATAGATTTCACCAACATCCGGCCCCCGGGTCATAAATTCCTGACTGTATATATTGGATTGAAAGAATGATATTAAAAAAAAATATGTAATGATTCTGTATTTCATGGTGGTATGGTTTTAAAAGTGTATGATTTTTATGGTTTGATGTTGATTGTTTAAACTTGCCTGAAAAGTTAAAGTTACGGAATCGTTTGTAGAAGTGTTTACCGTACAAACAGGTTCAGTTGCATCCATGGCATTAAAGGCTGTCCATTGTTGCGCTTTTAGTTGTGGCAAGGCAAAACAGGTTAACAAGATTATTAAGCATGTTAAGGCTTTGCCGCGGGGGGGGGGGGGGCTAA
>Ga0075111_1000550_pt1 | contig 17481 bp, 12 predicted proteins | sample AntAceMetag02UKK_FD_69787 | JGI IMG/M metagenome (GOLD analysis project Ga0075111, IMG submission 69787) | Saline lake microbial communities from Ace Lake, Antarctica - Antarctic Ace Lake Metagenome 02UKK | ecosystem: Environmental > Aquatic > Non-marine Saline and Alkaline > Saline | place... | reverse complement strand
TCTGGTTCATAAAACAAACCCTTGCCCATTACCGCCAGTTAGCCCTTGATGGCGACAAAATTCCCGACATCGATACCATCATTTCCGAAATTCATTCCCAAATTTCTAAGCTCACAACCAAAAGCTTGCGGCCTGTTATCAATGCAACAGGCGTGGTAATCCACACCAACCTGGGCAGGTCTCCCTTTGGTGAAAAATTATTGGATGAAGTACACGAAATCCTTAGCGGATACAACAACCTTGAGTATAATTTGGAGACCACGCAAAGAGGCTCCCGCTATGCACACGTTACCCTTATGCTGCAATTTTTAACCGGGGCTGAGGATGTGCTGGTTGTAAATAATAATGCTGCAGCCATCATGCTGGTATTGCGTTCTTTTGCAAAATCGCGCGAAGTCATTGTTTCGCGGGGTGAGTTGATCGAAATCGGGGGTTCGTTCCGAATGCCAGATATTATGAGCGCCTCCGATTGTAAAATGGTAGAAGTTGGAACGACCAATAAAACCAAAGTTGCCGACTACGAAAATGCGATTACCGCCGATACAGCCATGTTGCTCAAGGTGCATCAGTCAAACTATATTATCCAGGGATTTACCACCGAAGCCAGCCTTGAAGAATTGGTTGAGTTGGGTGGTAGGAAAAATGTTCCGGTGGTTTATGATATGGGTTCGGGCTTGTTGCGAAAAGCCAATATTTCGTTTTTGAGTGATGAGCCGGATGTTAAAACAACCCTTGAAACCGGGATTGACCTCGTAACTTTTAGTGGCGATAAACTATTGGGTGGCCCTCAGGCCGGAATTATTGCAGGTAAAAAGGAAATGATTGCAAAACTCAAAAAAGATCCATTAACACGTGCACTCAGGGTGGGGAAGGAAACCCTTTCGATGCTCGAGGCCATTGCCCTTGCTTATCTTGATGAGGAAAAACTAATCAGTCTAAGCCCTATTTTTCAAATGATGGTGGCCAAGCCTGAGGCTCTGCATAAAAAAGCAGAAGTACTTCAGGGTTTTTTAACAAAAGCTGAGATTAAAAGCACCATCATCGAAAGTAAAGGTCAGGCAGGCGGAGGGTCGTTGCCCGGGAAGTATATCGAAAGTTACGCGGTGCAAATTGAGTTTGAAAATGTACCCCGCAACCGGCGGGTCGAAAATGCAGAAAAGCTTTTTGATAAACTTTTGAAAATTGAAAAGCCCCTGCTTGGTGTGCTACGTCAAGGTAAGTTAATTTTTGATGTGCTCACCATCCCCGAAAACGGGCTTTCGGATACAGCGGATAAAATCATACAATCATATAAGGAGGTAATTCCAGGATGACAAAGAACCTTATCATGGGAACAGCCGGGCACGTCGATCACGGGAAAACCGCCCTGATCAGCGCACTTACAGGCATCGACTGCGACACCCACAAAGAAGAAAAAGAACGCGGAATTACAATTAACCTCGGCTTTGCCCATTTGGAGTTGAATAATGAACTTTCGCTTGGAATTGTCGATGTTCCGGGTCACAAAGATTTTATCAGGACGATGGTGGCCGGAGCTTACGGAATCGACTTTGTGTTGCTCGTGGTGGCCGCCGACAGCGGCATTATGCCCCAAACCCGCGAGCATTTCGACATCATGCGAATGCTTGGAGTAACCAAAGGTTTGGTGGCTTTAAATAAGGCCGATCTCGTGGATGATGAAATGCTGGAGCTGGCAAAGCTCGAAATCATGGAGTTCCTCGAAGATACTCCCATGGAAGATGCCCCCATAATCGCAGTTTCGTCAATTACCGGGCAGGGCATCGAAGATCTTAAAAAGGAAATTGAGAAAACGGCTTTTGATATTCCCGAAAAATCGCACACGCAAAAGTTCAGGCTTTATATCGACAGGATTTTCAATGTAAAAGGACAAGGGATTGTGATTACCGGTTCGGTGCTTGGCGGTGAAGTGAAATCTGGGCAGGAATTGGTTTTGCTGCCTGGGTATCACGACAAGATCAGGATAAAATCTATCCAGCGGCATGGCAAAACCGTCGATCACACTTCAGCCGGCGATCGTGCCGCGATGAATTTGTCGGGTTTAAAATATGATGATTTTGAAAGGGGCATGTTGCTATCCGACTCTCGTCTTGATGATATTGATATGCTGGATGCGCAAGTCGAGATTTTTGATTTGCAAATCAGATTAAAAACCTGGAATCACCTGATTTTTCATACAGGCACCTTTTCAACCAAGGCCCGGATGCACTTGCTAACTGCCGATTCCCTTTCGGGGAATGAAAAGGCCGTGGTTCAGTTTCACTTGGAAAAACCCGCCATCCTGCTCAAGAACGACAAATTTATTATCCGTAATTCTTCTAATGACCTTACACTTGGAGGAGGTACAATCCTCGATGTTAATCCCCTTCACCATCGCCGCCGGACGGATACACTGAAACAAAATATGCAGTTCCTTGCTGATGCAATGATGAACAAGGCCAACCTGTTTCATTTGATTATGCTCGAAATGGAAAAGTCGGGCAGGGCTATGAAACTTGATGAGATTGCCGGAAAAATCAGTAGCCCCACCGAGGAGATTGAAAATACTGTAAAAGAAAATCCCGGAAGCCTTCATGTATTTGAAACCAGTGATTTGAAATATTTGCTTACGAATAGCTTCATGTTAAAAATTAAAAGCAGGATTATTGACGAGCTTAAAACATTTCACACCCAAAATAAACTTTTTGAACGGGGGCTCGATAGCAAGGAACTTCGGGGGAAACTGCCCTTGACCACCACCGCAGAAACAGGAATTCTTGACCAGTTGTTACAGCAATTGCTCACTGCCGGCGAAATAAAAACGGTAGATAAAACCTTTGCCCTGAAAAACCACACGGTAAAGCCCGATAAAAAGATGCAGGAACAGCTCAACTGGATCGATTATGCTGTTGGGGATATTGGCCTACAAAGATTAACCTTTTCGGAGCTCGACAAGAAAGCTGTTAACGAGGGCATAAAACGCGGGCAGCTAAAAATGCTTTTGCAATTTATGGCAGGTAGGGGAGAACTGTATTTTAACGGTGAGGACATTTTGCCTGCTTCGGCTGTTGATAAGGCGCGATTGGCTTTGTTGCACGATTTGGCGGATAAACCCCGTGGTATAAACGAAAAAGATTTCCGTATGCTGATTGATGCCCCCAAAAAAACCATCCAGGTATTGATAGATATTTTCACCAAAGAAGGCATCATCACCAAAGAAACCTTTTTCATCCACATCACCGAAATGGGGAGGGGAGTGGTTGCGAGTAAGTAACCGAAAGGTTTTTCTACCAGAGGATTTGAATCAATTCTACATTTTCAGGAATCAACTATATTTTAATTTATCCATGAAAATTTCAAATCTAATTTGAATATTTCATGAAAAAAAATGAGTTCACATATTTTGGAGGAGGTTAACCCGGAAAATTTATGAATTTTTCCGGATTAAATTTCTGGGAAAGCGTTTCATATCAATACAAAAAGCCAAACAACCATAAAGGGATAGTGTTGCCAAACCCTACCTCAATGTCATCGAGGGCGAGGTAGGCATCCTGAAGGTTTTTGATTTGAGTCTTAGTTTTGTTTTTGCCGCCAATTTCGAAAACCATGGTTTGGTCGATAATAAAATCTCCCTTGTCGGGAAAAGTTAACAGATGCTTATTTCTTAACTGGTTAGCAAAAAATGTCTCCCTTAGTGTTCCGGCATTTGGCGTGTTGTAAAAGCAATAATGTAAGTTGGTATTGTCCAAAAACAGCTTGTTGGGTTTTCGCAGAATCTGATTTCCTTTGGCTTCTTTGCTTAAGCCCTGGATAAGTTCAGCATTTTCGAGGTAGCTGAAATATTTCAACAGGGTGCGCTGATCTTTAATGAAAAGCTCTTTGCTAAGTAACGAAAGGTTTGGGGTGTAAGGCGCACTTTCCGAAATCAGGCTTAACAGCTTTTTTAGCTTTACGGATGTTTCAAACGGAATGTCCGTTACGGCGGGAATATCGTTTTCTATAATCACGGTTATTACATCCTTTAGCCTTTCAAAATAGTGGGCAGGAGCTTCCTTATAAAATGGGAAGTACCCGGTTTTTATATATTCCCGGAAGTGGGGAATAATTTTGATTTTCGAGATGATTTGGTTTGCAATCTCTGTGTGCCTGTTTAAAATGTCATCCAAACTAATTTGTTCAAACTCAGCAATACCTTTAAAATACAGGTATTCCCTGAATGAAAGTCCGGGCAAATTGTAAATTATTCGGCGGCGGCTCAAATCACCTTTTGCCTTGCGCAATTTTAAAATTGAAGAACCCGAATATATAACTTTGAGTTGGGGAAAGCGATCGTAAATTGTTTTCAATTCCGATGACCAGTCATGCTCAGGATATTTTGAAGGATAGCGATGCACTTCATCCAGAAAAAGATACTTGCCGCCATTTTTCAAAAATTCATCCGCCACTTCAATCAGGTTGCTTTTGTAAAAATAGGGATCATCCAATGATGCATACAGCACCGAATTGTTCGCGTTGGCATTTATTAATTTTGCTTTTTGCAAAAGCATCGTAGTTTTCCCAACACCCCTCGCGCCATTAATTTCCACCAAGCGGCCTTCCCAGTCGATGGTTTCAAACATTGACCTTTTCAATGCAAGATTGGCATTGTTGATAAGCAAGTTGCTATTTTCAAATAATTCTATCATAATTTTATTTTCCCGCAAAGATAGAAAAATAGTAATGCATTACTTAAAATACAAATATATGTTGTAATGGAATACATAAAATGAATATATAATTTGTAATTGGATACTAAGAAACACTAATTTTTTCAGTGTGAAATGTTAGTGTGTTCATAATTATCGATTCAAATAATTTTTCAACTCTTTGTAGTAGTTTTCTCGTGAGCCAAACATTATTAATTCTAATAGTTTATCTGAAAAACGATAGGCAAGCAGGTAAAGCTTATTTTCATAGTTTTCTATCCGAACTGGTATTCTGTTGTTTCACCGGCATCTAATTCCTGAACTCCAATTAGAATATCTTTGATCAAATGATAAGGTATATCAGGATTTTCTTCGGCGAGTTTTCCAATTTTTGCCCAAAATTCTATTTGTCCGGTTAACGAGCGGTTATTAATTTTGCTCATAAGCCGTGCCTCATTCACAAGTTTATCAGATACCCTAATTGCAGTTGCCATGTTGTTGTTATTTGAGTTGCAAAAATAATCGTTTGGGTTGCAAAATGCAACATTGTTTTTTTATCAATACAAAAAGCCAAACAGCCACAAAGGAATGGTGGATTTTATTTCCGATAAATATCCTGATTTTTTTTATTTGGATGGAGATGAGGGAATCTCCTTGTTGAAAAACTCGTATAATTTTTCGGCTTTTTGTTTGCCAATGCCTTCAACGGCTTGTAGTTCTTTTTGGGATGCATTGATAATTTGTACTACCGAGCCGAACGTTTTGAGCAATTGAAGTGCAAGTTTGGGGCCTACCGAAGGCAGGGCCCGGAGGAAATAAACCTGGCTGCTGCGGGTTTTCCGGCTACCTTTTTGCCACACGGCAAAATTGCTTTCTGCTTTTATGTTCTGTGCAGCTACCCTTACCATTGTTTTTACGGTTTCGTTTTTATCTTCCACCATATAAACAGGTATTTGCCAACGCACCATCACCGACAATAATGCCCCCTGCAATGCCTCCGCGCTAATGTTGTGGAGGGTTTCCAGGGGGTTGCCTTCCACGATTATAAGGCAAACCAGGCCGGTAGCACGCAGTTTGCTGCATTGCTTGAAAAGCCTCCCACTCAGCATCGACAAGGCAAAATCGTTGGCAGTTTTGCGCTCGATCAGTATTTGTTCATTTATTAGGTAGTCGCCGGCTTTCATCGTTTTATAGTAAACTTCTACGTTTGATTTCTCTAATAAATCCGGCACATGCGAAAATTTTTCGCGGTGGTCGATGGTAATAGAGAAGTTGGTATTTGGATTCATTTTGTAAAATTAAGGAAGGTGAAATTTATTACAGGCTAACTTCAGCGAGTTTTTGCAGCGAAGATACCTGGATTCCATTTTTCCAAAGTTCATATTCACTCAGGTCGATTTCATCGTTCCAGATAATGCCATAACCACCCGAATCTACATGTACTTTCCGAAATAAACTTATGTCGGCAAGGGAGGCAAATGCTTTGCTATCCAATTTATTTTTCATCGAATAGATTTTAATTGTGCCATTATCGAAGATCACGAAAAGCCTAAAGTCTTCAAGTGCCTCAACAAATTTAATCTTGGGATATTCCATAATCATTAAAGTTTTGAGCGTTAAAAATATTTTGACTTTCCCACATTTCTAATAGTATTTTTCGCCGGTTTTTCATCCATGTCTCCACCAAATGTTGTTCCCTCAGCTTCAAATTCCCTTTAATAACCTTTCCTTTCTTGACATCAAACAACCCTGAATACTCATTTATTGTCGCATGAAAATGTGGTGGTGGATGATCTTCAAAATACATTCGCAGCGTAATACCATCTGTGTTTCCGATTACAGGCATAATGCTTTTATTTTTTACAAAAATAGTCATTTCATTATATGAAACAATTTATCGCCAATCGAAAAGTATTCCCAAAAGCATTTTCGGGGGAAGTTGAGATAGTGGGTGGTTTTTGTATCGTTAGCTCTGTCAGGGTTTAATCCCGTAAGTGCGCATAGCCGTCAGGTTAAGGAAATATTTGTGGTTTTCGAGTAAGTGAATTCTGCAAAAAAAGGCTGAAAGCCTTTAATATCAGAAGGAGGAGCAACGCTCCTTCTTAACGCCAAAGTAGCTGTATCCGCAGGCTGAAGGCCTGCAACAATATATTTGTCCCAGGCCTTCAGCCTGGTAAACTTCTTGGCAAGAGGATCATTTCTTTGATGTTTCAGGCTTTTAGCCTGCAAAACTTATCTGGAGAATATGCTTAGCCTGACGGCTATGCGTAAGTGCGGGAATTACAGAGTTCCGGCTAACATTCACCCCATGAATAGCCCGCGAGCTATCTACAACTTTGTGATGATTCAGATTTTTGCTGAGAGGAAATCATGGAATGAATTGACTTAAACTGGCGGATCAGTTTGGGTAAGAAACCATTTCCAAAGCGGTTGAACGGTGATTTTAAAAGTTTCTGTTAACAGAAATAAATGGGTTAAAATCTTATCTGTTGACAGAAACTTTAAATATGATTCTTGGAAATTCCTGAATAATCGTCAGCCGGTTTTATTTATGAGTTGGGATATTTTATTCCTGGATTTTATCTAAATTAAAAACCCCGCAGCTTTTTGCAAAGTGCGGGGGTGGGTTGTAATACTCTTTTTGTGCTGTTTTCTTAAAATGTAACAGTAAATGCCGTGTTTGCTTTAATAAGATAAGCTTTTCCCGGAAGCAATGTTTCTAAAGTCTCAATGTCATTTTCCAGCCAAAACATTTTTAATCCAACGGCTTCTTTTATAATTTCAAGCTCTGAAAGATTTTCTGCGAATAGCGAAATAATATCTACTTCCTGATCACTCAATACGGGCAATAAATTCCAGCCTGTAAGAAGGTTTACTGTCCTATCTTCCGACATTGTGCCACTAAACAGCAATTCAGTTTGATTTAAAACTTTAATAAAGTATCCTGACTTGTTATTCCATACTTCAAGAGAATTTATGCTTCCTGTAGGGTAATATGCTTCTGTAAGATTTTGAAGAATGATGAATTCATCGGATATTTGATTTAACAATAATTCCAGATTAGTATTCTCAGGAATAATAAATGACGATAACGAGTTCCAACCTGAAGTGAGCTGAACGGTTTGTGTTTGGTTTTGTGGAATTGATGAGAGGTTTACAATCGCGGTTCCGAGCGGCGTAAAAGTTTCATCGTAGTCTGGATATGGAAAACTGAATTCTACAGCTTCAATTACTGATTGATTTATCCGGAACTTAAAAACAAATTCGTGTCCGGCATAAAAGCCATTGGGTTGTGCTTGGTTTATTCCATCATCCATCGAGCAAATAATTTGGGCAAATTCCCCTGATAATATTGGTCCTTGCAAAACAATAGACCCAACACAAAATTCATTATCTGATTCATCCAAATCAAAGATTCCAATTTCATCACCTGTCCCCAAAGCTTCTCCATTATAAGTCGCCCCTGTTACATAAATATTCATTGGGTTGAATGGGGTTTCCCAAACAGGCTCAAATTGTTGTGCCAAAATAAATTGAAAAGAAACCAGGCCAAATATGGCGATTAAAAGTAAATGTTTGTTTTTCATATATCAAAAGTTTTATGCGAAAAGAAGCATCAGCAGGATAAACTGACCCGCTGATGCAATGAATTAAAACCTATTGTTATTTTATGAACAACTTTTTGTTCGCTGTAGAGATGCCTTTTTGGTTGGAATAGCTAATTTGCATAATATAGCTTCCAGGGATTAATGACGATCCATCAATGCTGATTTTTCCATTTCCGGCAGGAACTTGCTGATTATTGAGAACAACTTCCTGTTGCCCTGCCATATTGTAAATCCTAATTGTAATATCTCCACTTTCAGGAAGGGTGTAGTTTAACCAGGTTGACGTGCTGAAAGGGTTCGGTGCTATTTTGAAAAGAAGGTTTTCAGATGTCAATGCAACTATTTCCGTTAGCAATACATTTAGTTCACCAACAAAAGTTTCCAATGGTTGGAATGTCTCAACCCCACTGATAAATTGGATTTCACCCTCAAAAATAGCGTTTGATTCATTTTGCCAAATGGACACTGAAGGTATGTTTCCTGAAGTATATCCGTCAATTTCTTCAGTTAGCGGATCATCCATCGAAACAGGGATTGAAACAAAATCAAAATGCTCAATTACTGCAGCTCCAACACAAACCCCATTGTCATAAATTGCAATTTCATCACCCATTGCCAAATTGTCAATTTCTGTTAACACCACATTCATTGGCATGTAAGGATTGTTTTTATAGACAGGTTCAAAAAATTGCAGTTGTGTCTTTTGAGTTATAGCATCACCTTCATACAGCGACATACAATCAAAGTCCAAACTTGATACTGCATTTGCTTTAATATAGTAACCTTCACCAGGTTCAAATGCTTCGAATCCGTAAACCCATTGTCCGGCAGGAGGTGGGAAAGGAAGATGCTCGATGGCTTGACCCTGGTCATTTATGGCTTTTACAAGTATTCCTGCATTAATAAGTGGTTGAAGTATTGCCTCTGTTGACTGTGGGTATTCACAAGGCATTCCTGTCATATTCCATCCTGCTCTTAATGGAATTTCCATTGGGATTTCGACTGGCGGAGCTGTAATAGTTAAAGAAGTATTTTCGTTCACATTTACATAATAGCCCTGTTCTATAACCCAGTCGCCAATTGTGTTTGACCATTGACCATTAGGCGGAGGAAAGGGTAAGTGTTCAACACTGCCGCCATCCTGATTTATTACTTTTACAAGTACTTCTGCCTCAATTAGTGGGTTTACAATGGAGAGCATATTCATATCTTCCGGTAGTGTCCGCATAGAGCTAAGATTCCAGCCCTCAACAAATTCAAGAGTCTGTGTAACTACAGTTACTCCATTCAGTTCAACTGTTGCAGTACCCAATGGTGCGAACACTTCATCGTATCCCGAATAGGGAAAGGTTACACTAACAAGTTCAACCAAGCCTATGGACTGGCTATGCAATTTAAAAATCATTTCATTCCCTGGTTGGAAACCATTGGTTTGATCGATGCCATCATCCATCGATGCTATGATGCTTAAATAAGCTCCGTTAGCAAGTTCTTCAACCAAAATTCCTGCACCGACGCAAATATCATTACCACTTTCAGAATCAACATCAAAAACACCAATCTCATCTCCGGCCACCATATTTAATTCGTCAATGGTAGCTTCGGTAACATAAATATTCATGGGGCTGAACGGAGTTGTCCAAACGGTTTCAAAGTAAGTTTCACCGCAAGGTAATGTTGTAAACTCTATTTCTTCTCCATAGGCTGTACCTACGCTGTTTGTGGCATAAGCACGAACGTAGTAGTTTGTATTGCAACTAAGGCCTGTAATGTTGCTGATATATTCACCTGTTCCTGTTCCATCTTCAGTGTAGCTATCATTAATAGTAGGAGTTCCTGAGGTGTTCCAGCAAACTCCCCGGGCGGTAATTTCTGCTACACCATCATCAGAAACATCGCCACCGGAAAGGGCAGAGGTTTTGGTTATTTCAGAGGCTTGGGTTGTTGTTACTGTTGGGAGGGCTATTGGTGGTAAAACCTCGAAGGAAATGGAATTCGATGTAATATTATTTGGATAGGTGTCAACATTTCCAACCAATTGATGGAAACCTAAACCCAAAGGTGCAATAACAAGTGAGTGATTGTGAACCCATGTGTAGGTTGAATTAGCAGGAATGTCTAAATATTCAAATGCCATTGTGCATAAGAAGTAACCATTAGGATAACCTCTATCATATTCTATTCCATCAATTAAATATGAAGATTGGCAAGAGTTGCTAAATTCTAAAGTTATCGTACTATCAGTATTGTTTTGGGCAGTAATTGATATTTCAATTGTTTCATCTTGATAATAGGCTTCCTTATCTGTTAATACTTCAACGATAATAGGTTCGGGATTTATTACGGTAATATACTCAGTTTTGGTAAGGGTATCAAAAAATCCATCCCAGGCAGCTATTAATGTTACATCATACAATCCTGAAGATTCATAAACCCAAGTAGGGTTTTGAACTTCTGAATCAACAGTACCATCGCTGTCAAAATCCCATTGCCAGGAAGTGGGTTCTCCAGCAGATAAATCTGTGAAATCTACTGTGAGAGGCGTTGAGCCTTCCGTTTTATTTGCACTAAAGTTTGCCGATAAAGATTGAGGTTCAGCATTTATAACTTTAATTTTGTATTCTGAGAAATTTGAGCTTTTGGTTATATTGACAATTTCTGTTCCGTTTGACTTCATCGAAAAAATATCATGTTTATAATTACCATCTGAGTTTCCATAAGAGTACAGAATTATATTGTCAGGAAGCCATTCAGTAACTGTATAACGGTCTAAATTGGATTGGGGGAAAATCACTTCTTGATTTCCTCCTAAAAATGACATTTTACTAAGTCCTTGTCCGGTACCATTGTTTAAGGTCAAAAAAACGATACTGTCGTTCATAGGTGACAATACCGGGGATGTTTCACCGTTACTGCCAGTATTTGTCAGGTTGGTAAATACATCATCTTGAAGTAAGAATACTTCATGCTTTGTCGAAAATGTAGACCATTGCTTGGTGTCACCAAAGAGAATGCCTTCTTCAAACCAATTGAAATAGTTTTTATGGGTAGCATATCCCCTGGGTTCGTTTATATCCGCAATAACTTTATAGCCAGTGCCATCAATGTTGCATTTTGCTGCGATTAAATCTGCATAACCATAACTTGCATTTGTTCCATTAGAAAATACTATAGAATCCCCATTTGGTGAGAAAGAAATATATGATGACTGAACTAAATCAACCGGAGGGATGATTTCATTTATTAGTGTTCCATTATAATCGTACAACAGCCATTCGTTTTCCACACTCCCTTCCATTCTATGGTTAATAACAATACGTTGAGTTGCATCACTAGCATCAAAATTTATAATTAAACCATCCACAAAAGATGTCAACATTTCTTTATTTGTCATTTCACCATCTTGAAGTATGCCCTTCCATAAATTACTATTCCCGGATTCATCAGATATGAAAATAGTGCTAATACCTTGTGATGGGTTAGTATTCTTTGCCAAAATTCGACAATTCAAACTATACCATGAGCCTAAAAATAGTTTGTCGGCTATTTGATCATGAACTAACCAACCTCCAGGTACAGTTCCATCAAGAAGATACGCAACAAAGTACTGTCTGTTGGAATTATAGATGTATTCCCCATTTCTCGTGAGCATAAACCTGTCTCCATCAGTCAGGTTCATGCAAGATATCCAGCTTTCAATATCAGATAATTCCAGCAAATCCAGCCAATCAGCTACCATATAATTACTTCCAAATTCTTCTGTCACTTTTTGCGATAAGTCATCAGTTTCTGGATATTTACTATTTGTCAATCTCAAATTGGTACACACATTTGATGCAAAGGGCTGTACATCAATATAATCTGGTTTGCATCCAGTGGTGGTATCAATTCCATTGGAAACAGTCAGACAAACAGTAAACAATCCTTCTTCAATGTAAGTCCAGTTAGGGTTTGGTTCTTCCGCATCAATTGTTCCGTCGTTATCAAAATCCCATTGCCAGGAGGTGAGGTTTCCTTGAGAAATATCTGTGAAATGCACTGTGAGTGGGGTAAAACCCGATGTTGTCTCAGCTGTGAAGTCCGCCATCAAACTGGGAGTAGCAGTATTGAATATCACAGGATTTAATGCACTGCCTTCAATCATATCTGCCATAAATTCAACGCTTTCTTCAATTTCAACTATTTGATCTGTGCCCGGATTATAGTATTTGAATTCCAAATTTTCACCGGAGGCAGCATTACTATAACACATCAAAATGAAAACATAGTGATTTCCGGGTGGAAAAAATGTTGCATTGGCAACACCACGACATTCTCCATCAACAAAAGCTGCCAGAGTTCCTGATTCAGCCGGGAGGGAATTGTACAAAACCTTACCCACTACTTCACCATTATAAGCAAATCCTGAAGGATCAACTGTCCACTCCGGAACTTCATCGGTTTCAGGTTTATTTGGTTTGGTGCTTTCATTTATTATAGTTGTAGGAACAAAAGCAGATTTTTTCGCATTTTCGCAATTCACAGGATAAGTTAATATATCAGGGTTTGCAAGTTTTACTTTGTACCCATTGTGTGGTTCTAATGTGGTAAGGTTTCCAAACCATCCAAAATCATCGTAATAGGTTGACGAGCTTTCAATGTTTTTTATGTAATCTTCCTGGTTTAGATTTAATCCTCCCAAAGCTGTTTCTATATCACATGAATTTTGAGGTAAATAGCCAATCCATGTCCAACCTTCATTAAGAGGTATTGGTGTGTTTGCAATATCAACAGGAAGACCTGTAAATACTAATGTGTCACCAATTGTTAATTTTATGTGATACATTTCAATTGGATTGATCTCGGTAAGGCTGCCAAACCATCCCGTTTCTTCATAATATGTTGCAGAGTTGTAATTGTTTTTTATATAGTCTCCTTCTGTCAAAACCAATGAGCTTAACACATTATCAAATGACATGTCTTCTGCAATAACGTTTATTGAAAAGTAGTTGTTTCCTGATGATAACTCTATAGATATTGTAATTGGCCCACCAATATTGAGTTCAGTTGGGTTCATGGCTGTGCCAGTTATCATGTCTGCTTCAAACTCTACTGATTCATATATATCCATCACTTCACATTCGATTGGGTCAAAATATTTAAACGAAAGTATTTCGCCTGTCGCCTGATTGCTGTAGCATAATAAAGTAAATACATAATGGTCTGCCGGAGGAAAATATACGGCTTCTGCCACCCCCAGGCATTCATCATTCACAAATGCAGCAAGTGTTCCGGCTTCAACTGCAAGCTCATCAATAAAAACCTGTGCATTAATTTCTCCATTGTATGAATAGGTAGCGGGATTTACAATCCAATCCTCCGGCGGCGGGCAGCCGTTCAATTCGAATACAGCCGTCAGGTTTCGGTCTTCAGTTACATTAAAACAAAATGAATTTCCTCCAGGAACGGTTGTTCCATTTTCTTCCCAGTGACTGAAAGTCCAATCCGTATTCTCAATGGCTTCAACACAACACTCACTACCTTGCTGGAATATTCCACCACCGCTTGTTGTTCCGCCATTAGCCGGAGATGATGATGTGTTGATTGAGAATTCTATCGGACTAAAAATTGCCACTAAATTCCGGTTTGCCGTTACATCAAAACAAAATGAATTTCCTCCAGGAACGGTTGTTCCATTTTCTTCCCAGTGACTGAAAGTCCAATCCGTATTCTCAATGGCTTCAACACAACACTCACTACCTTGCTGGAATGTTCCCCCACCGCTGGTTGAACCTCCATTTGTTGGAGATGATGATGTGTTGATTGAAAATTCAATCGGATTAAAAATTGCCACTAAATTCCGGTCTTCTGTTACATCAAAACAAAATAAATTTCCTCCAGGAACGGTTGTTCCATTTTCTTCCCAGTGACTGAAAGTCCAATTTGGATTTGCAGTTGCTTCAACACAACATTGTTCGCCTTGCTGGAATGTTCCACCACCGCTTGTTGAACCTCCGTTAGCCGGAGATGATGTTGTTGTTATTGTATAATTTGTGCTTTGCTCAATCATTTTAAAATCAAGTTCATCGTCATCTACCCAAACAGTGTAACGCTGGCCTCTTTGATTATTGTCACTAAGAAGAAATGTGTGCTCGCTCCCATTTTTTGTAATATCATCGAAATAGCCTGTACTATGCCCAAACACAGCATAATAATATGGACTGTTGCCATCAGCCCATACCAGGATTTCTAGATCACCATCCTCATCCATTTCTATTTCTGGAACACCTCCATTTGAGGGGTCAATATTAAACTGCTCCGGTTCACCATTTAACGTGTAAAAAATGGTGATCCAATATATTGAATTGGTTCCGTTACTCTGCTCAATCATTTTAAAATCAAATTCATCGTCATCTACCCAAACTGTGTAGCGCTGCTCTCTTTGATTATTGTCACTAAGAAGAAATGTGTACTCGCTCCCATTTATTGTAATATCATCGAAATAGCCTGTACTATGCCCAAACACAGCATAATAATATGGACTGTTGCCATCAGCCCATACCAGGATTTCTAGATCACCATCCTCATCCATTTCTATTTCGGGCACTCCTCCTTGCGTTGGGTCGATGTTTTCTTGTTCAACAACACCATCAATGGTTCTGTAAATAGTTATCCAAAAAATGCTTCCATTGTTCCCAAATGTCTTGAATGGTAAAATGAACAATAATAGAGCTGCAATAATTAATGTGATTTTTTTCATATTGTGAGCTTTTAAATGATTAATTCTTTTAATTGCATCAAATGTAATTTGGGAAGCAGTAACCGGAATACTCATTGTTGAGCATGGTGTGAGTAGTGATTTTGGAAAATAGTTTTGAAGGCAAATTTGGGGGTGGGGATTTTGTTTTTCGAAATGCCTATTTAGTGCTTGTCCATAAAGTCAGTGTATTCTATCCGAGACTAAATAATCTCCTGCATATTTCGCTGACCTGCCTGGCCGGCTCGCTTCGACATAGCGCAGCGAGGCTGGCTAACGCAGATTTTATCTGCGTATATTTGCGGGATTTGCGGGAAACCTGCCTAAAGCCATTGGCTTCCCTGTCATTGGGAAAAGGCCAACACCATTTAGTAGATTGTTGTAACTGCCAATTATCAGCAACCTTCATTTGTGTTAAAAATCATCTTTCTAAACCGCCAACCATCCCCACCAATTCACCCGTATCCTTCACTCCAACCTTCCCCAAAATCCTCCTCCGGTGTGTATCGACAGTATGCCGGGAAAGTTCAAGCTCGCTTCCAATTTCCCGGCTGGTTTTAAAATATAGTTAGCAAAGAGGAGGGAGTTGTGCTTATATTATTATTAGGGCTTTGTATTGGTTTCTGTTTTATAAAACAACAGCCCGACACGAGAAATGTGATTAATTAAATCCTGATTTTTTATGTGGGTAAAGATTGAAAGGTCTATGGTGTAAGGGAGAAGGAGGTCATCAATTTCTGAGGAGATTTTGTTCAAAACATCAAGATTTAATCCCTTACCTATCAGGGTAAGGTCAATGTCGGAGCCCGGTTTGTGGTTGCCTTTTGCACGGGAGCCATAAATTACCGCCTGTTCCACTTCGTGGTGGGAAGCGAGGATGTGGTTTATTTTTCCGATTACAATTTGGCTAAGCCCATATTTTATCATGCTATAAAACTGTATTTATTCACCCGTACCTTTTAATTCGAATTGCGCCCGTAACAGCAAAAAAAGGTGGTAGTAGGTTTGTTTGATTGCGGCAACAATTTCTTTGGCAGTTTCTTCATTGTAGGTGTGTGAAGTCCGTATGCGACTTTCTATCATCTTCATCCAGCTTTCCCCATCTTCGATAAGTCCCCTCCTATATGCCATCCTAATGGCATCGCGGCTGCCTTGAATATTTGTTTCGCCCTGGTTTTCATAGAAATCTTTCATACAGCTCCAGGCAAGCTCATAGCTATATTCAAATGCCTTAATCAAACCTTGCTCTTCCAATTCATTCAGGCTATCACCCTTAACGATGAACTTTTCAAGCTGTGAAAGTGCTTTTAAATAATTGTTAAACCGTTGTTGCCACCGAATGTCCAATGTGTTCATATTATTTTTTTTTGCTTGAGATTTAAACGCCACAAAGTTACATTAAACCATTTAGCAATACATCTGTTTTTAATTCTCACACCCTCATCATCCCCACCAACTCACCCGTATCCTTCACCCCAACCTTCCCCAAAATCCGCCGCCTATGCGTATCCACGGTATGGCGCGAAAGTTCAAGGATATCTCCAATCTCCTGGCTGGTCTTATTCTGCAAAAGGAACTCAACAACTTGAACTTCCCGTTCGGAGAGTTTGTGTGCCTCGGCAAAGCGGGCTAATTTTTCGTTGGTTTTGGGGGCGGTTTTTTCTTTGTAACGCTCCAGGGTTTCGCGTAGTTCGTCAATGTCCACTGGTTTCAGGAGGTAATCGAAAGCTTCGGTTTTGATGGCTTTGAGTGAGTAATGCCCGAAAGCCGATACGAAAATAAAATGGGGGTGGTAGCCGGCATCCCTTAAATCATTCACCACATCAAAACCCGATTTGTTGGGCATTTCTACATCCACAAATACAAGATCGGGTTTAGTAGTTTTGGCAATGGCAACTGCTTTGGTTGGGTCGGCCAGGTATTTCAGTACTTCAATTTCCGGGAATTTATCCAGGATGTATTCCATGCGGATTAAGGCATCGGCTTCATCATCGATAACGATGGTTTTTATTTTTTCAGGTGTATGCATCAATTTGAAACAACAATGCCGTATTTCTGAATTTCGGTAACAAAAGGATTCCCGGAATTAAAATCCTCAAGTGAAATAGGATGGGGTTCAATCCTTGAATCAATTTTTGCCGCCAGAAACATTAACTGTACCTGAACATCAAATCGCACCGAATCATCTAATTCCCTAAAAATTAATGCTAAATCGATATCACTATCAATAGTTGGCTTGCCCTTTGCGTGAGAGCCAAATAGCCAGGCAGCTTCCAACCTGCTATATTTTTCTCTAATAAGTTTTATGTAATCTGCTATTGCTTTATCAATTGTGTTATCCATAGTCTGGTAGCTTTAAGTTTCTCAATCCATTCAAATGTGAAATCCGGTGTACATTGCTTGTTAAAACTCCTCTTATAATCATCATACCTTGCATTAATATTAAATGCTGTAA
>Ga0075111_1000548_pt1 | contig 17493 bp, 8 predicted proteins | sample AntAceMetag02UKK_FD_69787 | JGI IMG/M metagenome (GOLD analysis project Ga0075111, IMG submission 69787) | Saline lake microbial communities from Ace Lake, Antarctica - Antarctic Ace Lake Metagenome 02UKK | ecosystem: Environmental > Aquatic > Non-marine Saline and Alkaline > Saline | place... | reverse complement strand
GGCGCCTATGATAGCACCAATGCTTGCCCCCGAAATATAGTGTGGCGACAGGCCATGTTGATCGAGAGCGTGTAAAACACCAATCTGGCTCAAACCCCTTGCGCCACCTCCACATAGTGCTATGCCAATTTTTTTTGCCATAATGCTTCATTTGTTTTGTTCCAACAAAAATACGAAATCTTAGCGAGTGGTTGGGGTGATGGGATGAACTAATTATTGGGTTTGGTTTGACACTGACTGGCCTGCGACTCAGTCAGGTCTCTTTAGTTGACCTGTCAGAGTCCGACGAAGGAGGTCCTGACAGAGTCAGAATAGAAAAGCACAAGTCACCGCGTGAATTCTTCATGGAAAAGTCCAATAGTTCAAGAATGTTGTCCGAGGCCCTGCCACTATTTACCGGGTGAAAAGCAGAAGTCACCCCGTGAATCCTTTTGGGCAAAGTCCAATAGTTCAAGAATGTTGTCCGAGGCCCTGCCACTATTCACGGGGTGACTGTATTAGATTTCATCACCTCCTCCAACACTGCCGTTGCGCTTTCCCAATTGTAATTGTCCAGGACAAATTTATAGCCGGCCTCTGCAATATCTTTAGCGAATTTTGGATTGTCGAGGAGTTTGATAATAAGTGCGGCATAATCTTCCGGCGTGTTTCCCACGAGGATTTCCTTACCATCTTTTGCGCTAAGAGCATTATTAGCAAGTTGTGATGTAATGCTGGGGATTTTCATCGCCATGGCTTCGAGTAGTTTGTTTTGCAGGCCGGTGCCAATTTGCATGGGTGCGATAAAAATTTTAGCCCGGGCATATCCATCCCTGATGTCGTCCATCCATCCGGTAACGGTAACTGAGTCAGATTGCAGTGCGAGCACACGCTTATCGGGAGTAGCTCCTGCCAGCAACAACCTGGCTTGTGGCTTTGATTTCCGGACCAGCGGCAGAACTTTGGTGGCAAGGTATTCCGCTGCATTCACATTTGGAGGGTAAGCCATATTACCGATAAATACAATTTCATAATCCTTGTCCCGATCTATTGGTTTAAAGAAGTCAGTATCCACACCATTAATTACAATATGAATTTTTTCTTTTTCAGGATGTGGGATCAGATCACGGTCAGGAATGGAAATAATGGTTTTATTATCGAATATTTCAAAAACATCATGTTCGTATTTTAGCAGCCGTTTATATTCAGAACGAAAAATGGGCTTGGAATAAAAAGGGGCATTGTCCATCCGGCGGCCAATTCCTTTAGAAAATACATCCTGGTAGTCGATGGTTTTTGGAATGGATTTATCTTTCATGTATTCGGCTACACGCACCAACTGGCAAAAAATATGATCAGGCTTTTCAGTGGCAATAATCCGGTCAATTTCCTTTTGAGCTTTCTTATTGTAAAAATAACCAGTTTGAAATGGTATTCCTTTAAAAAATGCCCTCATCAGATTAATAGCAATGCTGGATTTTGAGATATTGAAAATATGGATGGATTTACAAAATGGTTGAAGATTTATTATGGCATCCGAATGTACCTCAGTGTCGTTAAGGGCACACAGGATGATCTCGTTGTTTTTCGCAAGATATTTAATGTGGTTGTAGGCCCTCAGTTTATCACCCTTTTCGAGTGGATAAGGAACCCGTGGTAGTAGCACTAAAATTTTCATTCAGCAAAAATAAAATTTCCGGCTATTTATTGGTCATTATCTCTTGGTAAAAGTTTTCGAGTCGATGGATAAGTTTTTTATTGTCATGATCCTTTTCGATAAGCTTTCGGGCATTTTCACCTAAAGTCTTGCAGTGTTCTTTATCGGAAACCAACGTTTTAATGGCCTCGGCAAATGTTTCCGGAGTATTGGCTATGATAATGTTTTTTCCACTTTCCACCTTGATACCTTCAGCACCGATGCTGGTGGATATCACAGCCTTTTCAGCAGCCATGCCTTCAATGATTTTAATACGGATACCGCTCCCCGAAAAGAGAGGTACAATTTCAATAGCTTTTGAATACATGAATTCAAAGGCATCATCCACTTCACCTGTTACTTCAATATTGGGGAGTGTGGTATTACAAATCCAATCTGGCATATGGCGGCCCGCGAGATATAGTTTGAGGTCTGGTAATTCTTTGTTCACCATTGGCCAAACTTCGCTTAGGAACCACTTGATCCCTTCCTCGTTGGGCATCCAGTTCATTGCGCCCAGGTGGAATAGTGAGGGGAACTCAGCTTCAATTCCCGGGTTTTCTTTTAATGTTGATAAGTCGATGCCAAAGGGAATATCAATTTGTGGGATTTGGCAACCCAATTCCTTCATGGTTTCGCCATCTTTTTTAGTAATTGTAGCAATGCCATCGTATTGGTTCAACATTTTCAATTCATAATTCTTCAATGTTTTTGCCAGGTGTTTCAGGTATATTTTTTTTAATGGATTTTTACTGATGCCGGCCACCCGTTCCCAGATTAAGTGTTCGATATTATGTGAGCGTAACACGACCTTTGCTTTTGAGTATTTGCGGATGAGATCAATGTATGGGCTCATATAAAGCATCTCGAACTGAACAATGTCGTAATCATCAGCCTCAAGGATTTCGATTAATTTTTTCTCAAAATCTTTACTAATGAATCTTTCGACATGATAGGATTTGCCGGTAAAGAGATTGAAAAAGGCATCCATGAGTTTGATGGAAAGATCGATGTAAACAGTTTCAATATTGGTTTTTTGCCTGTACGATTTGGGGAGGTCATCGACATCAATACTGTATTTATTGCTATTGATTGCGAGTACTTTTACCTGATGCCCTGCCTGGTATAACCCGTCAATAATAGCGTTCATGGCAATGGGGCCACCTTCTTTTGGTGGATATGGCGATTTATTACAAAGGATCAGTATTTTCATTTTTGTTCAAAGTTACAAGTTACAGGTTACAAGTTGCAGGTTACAGGTTGCAAGTTGCAGGTTACAGGTTGCAAGTTACAAGTTACAGGTTGCAAGTTACAGGTTGCAAGTTTGGGCAACCTATACCCTATACCTTATTCCCCCTATACCCTCTATTTCCTTTATTTCCCAAAAGTTGCAAGTTACAGGTTGCAAGTTTGGGCAACCTATACCCTATACCTTATTCCCCCTATACCCTTTATTTCCTTTATTTCCCAAAAATTGCAGGTTGCAAGTTACAAGTTGCAGGTTGCAAGTTACAGGTTGCAAGTTTGGGCAACCTATACCCTATACCTTATTCCCCCTATACCCTCTATTTCCCTTATACACCTTTACCCTGTCATTGTCCCATTTCTTTCTTGCCAATCGTAAACAGTTTTGTAAGTTTTTTCCATGAATCCGAGTCAAGAAGTGGTGAATCAGTAGTGGCCTTGTACGTAAGAAAAATTCCTATCGGCAACAATATTGCCGATGCCAGCCACATTGCCATAAAGGGTTCCATTAAACCTGCCCGTGCATATTTTTCCCCTGTGATAGAAATAATGTGAAAGATTACGAAAAAGAATATCGACACTACCACAGGCATACCCAATCCACCCTTGCGAATAATGGCCCCGAGGGGAGCACCAATAAAAAACAGGATCATGCAGGCGATAGAAAGTGTAAATTTCCGGTGCCATTCAATTTGATGTTTCCTGATGGTTTCCTCACGTCGCGAAAAATCTTCTATGCTATTTTTGATGTTGTTCTTGATACTCCGTGATGTTTGCATGGCATAGTCGATAACTTTTAATTTTTCAGCCTTGTCCATATCCTGGAACATCCATGCCGAATCAATTGCCAATGAATCAGTTTGGCTAACCAGTGAATCAAACTGGTAGTAAAATACATATTTATCCCTGATGGTTTTATCAAATCTGTCAATCCGTACATCCAGCTCACCGGAAAGCGAATCCTTCGAAGATTCGAGTTGTATCAGGTTCATCATCTGGTAGTTTTTCCTGAAAAGGCTTTCATCAGTGCGGTTCATGCCCATGTTTAAGCCCCCGAATCGTTTAACCTGTTCCTTGAATTTTACACGCTGAAATGGCCTGTTCACCTTATAATCCTTTCGGTCGGTTACTTCCTCGTAGTTGTATCCGTCGTAAAGCGTAAAAATCAACGTGGATTTGTCAGGAGCCAATTCCATCTTTCCCCATTCAGCAACAGTAACCTGTGTGTTGCCCTGCCTTTTCGTATGGTTATAAATCATTACATCCCTGATAATATTTTTATCCTGGTCCTTGTCACCAATCCTAATTGTAAAGCCATCAATGCCATTGTAAAAAATACCCTCCTTAATGTTTAAGGCAAGTTTTTTCTGCCGCACATCGTAAAGCAACGAATGAAATTTAAGGTTGGCAATCGGAAGGATGTAATTAGAAAACATGAATGCACCAAGGCTTATGACAATGGATAAAATAATTAGAGGCATCATGATTTTCCGGAGCGAAATTCCTGCCGCTTTCATAGCAACCAACTCGTAGTTTTCGCCAAGGTTGCCAAAAGTCATGATTGAAGAGAGCAGGATGGCCAATGGAAGTGCAAGTGGGACAAAGGTTGATGAGGCATACATTAACAAGCGGACAATGACGTGCCACTCCAGTCCCTTACCTACTAAATCGTCAACATATTTCCACAGAAATTGCATGACCAATATAAAAAGGGCAATAAAAAATGTCAGGACAAGTGGTCCGACATATGATTTTAATATAAAGACGTAAAGTTTTTTCAAGCCTTTGCCAAAATTTCTGCAAAGATAAAACAGAATTGTCGCAACAATATTACAATTGAAAGGAAAAGGTGTAAAGAGGGAGAAGTATTTGGTATAAGGTATTAAAGATTGAACCTAATGCTATGCCCCAAACTCAAAAACTAAACCGCAGAGGACGCAGTAATGTCAATAAGTTAAGAGTTCTATTTCCGATTGATGATTTTTGAGTGTTGATTTATTGTCAAGTGATAGTCAGGTAAATCTTAAATCAAAAATCGCCTGCCTCGCGGCAAGGCGGGTTGATCGACAATCACAAATTCACAAAGTTACTTTAACTTATTAGCATTGAAGGGCGCAGTTAAGGATTTATCCTAAATCCTAGCATCAAACTCATCTCAAGTTAATTGATAAAAGAAAAATATTAATAGTGGATCGTATAAACGCAAAACTCCAAACTCCAAACTCCAAACTCCAAATTTCAAACTCCAAACTTCTTTTAACATATCTTTGTGCCAAACAAAAATCGATTCTCAATGCAGTTAATCGAAGTAAAATCTAAAAAGGGAGCGAAGCGCTTTCTTAATGTAGCAAGAAAGTTGTACAAAGGTGATCCCAATTGGGTGTGTCCGCTCGACAATGACATCGAAGCTATTTTCGATCCGGTCAGGAATTCCTATTTCAAACATGGAGAGGCTACACGATGGATTTTGGAAGACAAAAATGGTAAGGCCATTGGCAGGGTGGCTGTATTTATCAATTACAAGAAGGCACTCGACTTTGAGCAGCCAACAGGAGGTATGGGCTTTTTTGAATGTGTGAATAACAAAGAGGCTGCCTTCAAACTTTTTGATACTTGCAAACAATGGTTGGCCGCGCGCAAAATGGAAGCTATGGACGGCCCCATTAATTTTGGTGAGAACGATAATTTTTGGGGTTTGCATGTGGATGGCTTTATCCCGCCCAGTTATGGCATGAACTATAATCATAACTACTACAAGGACTTATTTGAGGCCTATGGCTTTACCCCCTATTTTGAACAGGTAACAAATCTTTTGGATGTTACTAAGCCCTTCCCTGAGCGGTTTTGGAAAATTGCCGACTGGGTTTCTAAAAAGCCTGGGTTTACCTACGAACATTTTAAAATAAGCCAGGCCGACAAATACATAAAAGACCTGAAAAAAGTTTATGATGAAGCCTGGGTTTACCACGAACATTTTACACCTCTCGACGAGGAAGATATCCGCGAAGGCCTGAAAAAAGCCAAGCCCATCCTCGAAGAAGAGATCATCTGGTTTGCATACCACGATGGAGAACCCATAGCTTTCCTTGTTATGTTTCCTGATGTAAACCAGATATTCAAACACTTTAACGGGAAACTCAACTTATGGAATAAACTCCGGTTTGTATATTACAAAAAGCGAAAAGCCATGACCCGTACCAGGATCACAGTGATGGGAGTATCCCCCAAATTTCAGCGCTATGGTATCGAATCAGCTATCTTTAAAAAACTCAGGTGGGCATTCGACAGGAGGCTTCACTACACCGAAATAGAATTGTCGTGGGTGGGCGATTTCAATCCTAAGATGCAGGCCTTGCACGAGGCAGTGGGTGGAAAATTTGGTAAAAAGCACATCACCTATAGGAAATTATTCATGGAAGGGGCCCAACCACAAAAAGCCGGTAGCATCCCTTTGAATAACCGTCCCACAGATAAGAAGTAGGAAACAGGTGATCGGTTTACGGTAATGGGTAAACGGTAATCAGAAAGTATGTAAAACGTAGCATTCAGCATTCAAAGATTCAAGCATTCAAAGATTCAATTATTCAAAAATTCAAAGATTCACTCATTCACTCATTCACTCATTCACGCATTCAGTCATTCAAGCATTCACACATTCATTCATTCATTCAGTCATTCACTCATTCAGTTATTCAAAGATTCAATCATTCACGCATTCAGTCATTCAAGCATTCAAGCATTCACTCATTCAGTCATTCACTCATTCAGTCATTCACTCATTCAGGCATTCAATCATTCAATCATTCAATCATTCAAGCATTCACACATTCATTCATTCATTCAGTCATTCAGTCATTCAGTTATTCAGTTATTCAAAGATTCAAGAATTCAAAGATTCACTCATTCACTCATTCAATCATTCACTCATTCACTCATTTACGCATTCACTCATTCACTCATTCACGCATTCACGCATTCACGCATTCATTTCCCCTCCCCTCCGAAAACTTATGGAAATTGGCCTTTAACTGATTGGGGTAAATGAATGTTAGGATTTGCCATATTTTTGTGCGTTACATATGTATAAGTCAGGTTATTAACATTTTTTTAAAAAAACGCTGTACAACTTCGCACTTTTTCAAATAATTGTATATTTGTGCACTTTTTGAAACAAGGGGAATTAAAGTTTAATTAATAGATTTACTAACTAAATCAAATTTTTACGATGAAAAAATCATTACTATTGCTTGTAGCTGTTGTTTTCGGTATAACAGTTATCGCGCAGAATTATTCACTGAAACCGAACCTTAAATCTGAGCAGGGCAATACTGCTGAGAAAGTGGCTTTCGAGCCTACAAATGCTTATAGCCTGGGACAGGCAAGTAAGTCGGAGTTACCAAACCACACCTACAAAAACACAGATTTTGTTACCATTATTAATATTGGTACTTCCGCCAATGCTTATGGTTATGGTTACGGTGGTGGACAGAAATCACTGGTTAACACCAACAACGATCTGAATATGGTTACCAATATCCACCGTCAGGGTGGTGCCCTCGATCCGGGTGGATACTCAGGAGACATGGGATATGATATTTCAGTTGATGGTGGTATGACATGGACCAACCAGATTGAAATTTATGTTGCTGTTAACAATGCTGGTGGCGAGTATTACACCGATGCTATCCGTTATCCAAACCATGGTGTTTACAACCCTGCTGGAAACACTGATCCTAACAATGCTTACCTAACTTATTTTGCACCAAACCTCGACCAAACAAATGCAACTGACTCATGGGGTGGTTATAGCTATGGCCGTGCTAAGATTGGATCAGCACCACTTGATACTATCCGTCACCTGCTTTCATCGCATGATGAATATTTTCAGTACATTCCTGATGGGTATTGTGTAACTAGCTTAGGTGATTTCTGGTGTGCTGATTATAACCAGGATTGGACGACAGGGGCCATAGTTTACCAGGGAAATGCTATTATGAACCATGGTACATGGAACGATGCAACAATGGATTTTGAATTGGAACAATCCCTTATCGATTTTGAAACCATCGATGACAGTCGGCCTGCAAACCAAAAAATTGAATTTGCTCCCGACGGAATGACTGGTTGGATGGCTGGTTTAGGCGATAATGGTGAAATTGCTATTTCTTCAGGACTATCCTATTTCCCTATCCTTTTTAAAACAACTGACGGTGGTGAAAACTGGTCAGATCCTATTTCTGTTGCTATTGCCGGTGAAGATGGAATCGGTGGTGTACACAACTACTTGAGTGACGAGGAATTGGCTGAACTTTATGAGGCACCAGTACCAGGTCGCGAAGAACTTCCTTTTACAACGGCTTTCGACTTCGACCTTAGTGTTGATGCATGGGGCAACCCACACATTGCTGTAGTTTGTGGTGTTACTGGAGCTGATCCTTATTCAATCGTTACTGCTTTGTCAGAAGTTTCAGGTTATAATTTTACCTGTGCTTTCGACATTACATCAATGGATGGTGGTGAAAACTGGATTGGTTATGAATTAGGCCGTTTGAAAACTTTCCGCGGAACTTTTGCAGACCTTACCGAAGACAATCGTATCCAGATTTCACGTAGCCCTGATGGGACAAAAATGTTTGTTGCATGGTTAGATACAGATCTTCCGGGAGTTGTTGATAACCAGCAACCAGATATCTGGTGCCGTGGTATTGATATTGTTAACCATATGTTAACAACAGTTAATGGTGAAAACTTGCCTGATAACGTAACCGAATTCTCAGAAGGTATGTGGCAGGCATATTTCTTTGCAATGGGCAACGAAGTATTGGTTGATGCTGATATGTACACCATTCCTTTCGTTTACGAAGAAATGAACCCGGAAGATCCCGCAATAGAGGTTCAGTTCAAATATATCCAGGATTTTTCATACAGTGTCTTTGATTGGGTAGGTATAGATGATAACTTTGAAGATATCGCTACTTTTGAAGTTGCCCAAAACTTCCCTAACCCGGCAAGTGGTCCAACAACCGTTACTGTTTCTTTGGAAGAAACTACAACACTGAGCTTTGAATTGTTCAATATGATGGGACAAAAAGTATATGAAGTAGCTGCACAAAGCTATTCAACAGGTGTTCAGCCTTTCACATTTGATGCTTCCGAGCTTTCAAGCGGTGTTTATTTCTACACTGTAACAGCAGGCGAAACACAAGTAACCAAGAAAATGATTGTTGAGTAATAGCAACATCTAAATACAATGCGATTTAAAATCGCTTTGAATAATAAAAAAAGGCTTTCTCAATTCGGGGAAGCCTTTTTTTGTAACGTTTAGCAGCAACACGGAAGACACAGATGACAAGGATAATCGCCAAATATCCACACTGAAATAGCAGTGAAAATCCGTGTCATCCGTGTTCTATTTTTTTTACCTTTGTGCCGTATTTTTCATTGCAAAATCAAAATTAACTATTCATTTTATTAATTAAATTAAATTTACCTATGAAAAAATCATTACTATTGCTTGTGGCTGTCGTTTTTGGTATTACAGCTATTGCACAGAATTATTCGCTGAAACCAAACCTTAAATCTGAGCAGGCAATTACTGCTGAGAAAGTTGCCTTTGAACCGGCAAATGCCTATGCTCCCGGACAGGCTGCCAAGACAGCCTTACCTAGCCACACTTACAAGAACACCGATTTTGTAACAATAGCTAATATTGGAACAGGGGCGAATGTTTACAGTTACATTAATGGTGGCCGGTCGATGGTTAATGTGAACAACGGCCTGAATACAGTTACCAACTTCCACCGTATGGGTGGCGCCCTTGATCCGGGTGGATATTCCGGTGACCTGGGCTATGATGTTTCCACTGACGGTGGCATGACCTGGACCAATCAGGTGGAATGTTACATAGCTGTGAATAACGCAGGTGGTGAGTATTATACCGATGCTGCACGTTATCCTAACCATGGCTTGTATAACCCACTGGGTAATACTGATCCAAATGAGGCCTATGTTACTTACTTCTGTCCTAACCTTGATGGAAGTAACAGCCCTGATTCATGGGGTGGTTATAGCTATGGCAGGACAAAGATTGGCGATCCCAATGATACTATCAGGCACTTGTTTTCGTCACATGATGAGTATTTTCAGTACGTTCCCGATGCCTTTTGCCTTACTAACCTCGGTGAGTTTTGGTGTGCCGACATGAACCAGGATTGGTCAACAGGTGCAGTTGTTTACCAGGGAAATGTAATTATGAACCATGGGACATGGAATGTTGAAACCATGGATTGGGAGTTGGAGCAATTCCTGATTGATGCTGAAACTATTGATAACAGCCGTCCTGCTTATGCACAGGTGGAATTTGCCCCCGATGGGATTACAGGTTATATGGCAATACTTGCTGATAATGGTGAAATTGCTATTTCTTCCGGATTATCTTATTTTCCTATCATTTACAAAACTACTGACGGTGGCGAAAACTGGTCGGATGCAATGCCTGTTGCCCTTGCCGGTGATGATGGAATTGGAGGCGTACACAATTACCTTAGCGATGAGGAGTTGGCCGAACTTTATGAAGCACCAGTACCAGATCGCGAAGAAATTCCTTTCACAACTGCTTTCGACTTCAACTTGAGTGTTGATGCCTGGGGAAATCCTCACATTGCTGTTCTTGTTGGTGTTACCGGTTCTGATGCATATTCAATTATTACTGCTTTGTCAGAAGTTTCAGGTTATATCTTTACATGTGCTTTCGATATTACATCAATGGACGGTGGTGAAAACTGGATTGGTTATGAATTAGGCCGTTTGAAAACCTTCCGTGGTACATTTGTTGACCTCGTCGAAGATAACCGCATGCAGATTGCACGTAACCATGAAGGGACCAAAATGTTTGTTACATGGTTGGATACTGACCTTCCAGGTGTTGTTGATAACCAGCAACCTGATATTTGGGCGCGTGGTATTGATATTGAAACCCATGAATTAACCAACAATGGTGGTGAGGATCTCCCTCATAATGTTACTGAATTCTCAGAGGCCATGTGGCAGGCTTATTATCATTGTTTAGGTAATGAAGTATTCGTCAATGGTGATGTTTACACACTTCCCATGGTTTATGTTGCATTTAACCCTGAAGATCCAGCTGAAGCTGTTCAATATAAATACATACAGGACTTTGCATATACAGAAGCCGACTTTACAATTACCGGAGTTGAAGATAACTATGCACAATTGGCATCTTTTGATGTGGCCCAAAACTTCCCCAACCCGGCTACCGGTTCAACAACCGTTACCGTTACTTTGAAAGAAACCACCACCCTGAGTTTTGAATTGTTCAACATGATGGGACAAAGTGTAATTGAGATTCCTGCACAAAGTTATAGTGCCGGTGTTCAACCTTTCACTTTCAATGCTTCCGAGCTTTCAGGTGGTGTTTATTTCTACACTGTAACAGCTGGTGAAACACAAGTAACCAAGAAAATGATTGTTGAGTAAAATCAACAATATATTTTATAAGCGGCTCAAAGTCGCTTATAAAATTTTGATAAAAGGCTTCCCCAATTGGGAAGCCTTTTTTTTGTATCGTTTAGCTGCAACACGAAAGACACAGATAATCACCAATTATCCATACTGAAATAGCCGTGAAAATCTGTCAAATCCGTGTCATCTGTGTTCTATTTTTTTTACCTTTGTGCCGTATTTTTCATTGCAAAATCAAAATTAACTATTCATTTTATTAACTAAATCAAATTTACCTATGAAAAAAATGTTACTATTATTGGTGGCAGTATTCTTTGTCGTTGGTGCAAATGCACAAAAAGCTACGGATGCTGTTAAAATGGATCAAGAAAAGTCACTTCTTGATAATGAATATCAAAGATCAGTCCCAACACCCACAATTAATTACGCTAATGATGCGATAAATGATCTTGAAAAATTAGATGTTGGAATAGCGCATAGCCAACGATCTTTTCGTCGTGAAGACTGTAGGGTTGTATCTTATAATAAAGATTTGGATTTGATAAGTATATCTTTTATACTAGACAAAGAAACTTATCCCAGCGTTGCTATGAGTGATGGATCTGTTGGGATCTTCTACTCCGCTGATCATGGTCAAACATGGGACGGGCCAGTGCTCCTTTCTGATCTTAGCTCTGAGGGTTTGCAGAATTATTACCAATCAGGCATTCTTTATAACCCAAGCGGCAATACTGTTATAGAAAACGCTTATGGTGTTTACCAGGGTGTTGCTCCTAGTGATGCAGGCGCGGGAGATTGGAACAACCAGGCGTTTGGAACCAGTACCCTTGGAGGTGCAGATTACATGACGGAATATTTTACAAACCCTGGAGTGAATCACGAGCATGATGGATACTTCAATCAATTTGGGTTAACCCAAAAAGATGATATTATTAAGTGCTTTAATATCTGGGCAGAAGGGGCGTGGGCTGGTTTTACCTCACTTAAAATGGAAGACATTCAAGGAACTTACAATGGGGCCGGATTTGATTGGGACCTGGAGCATTCTGTTATAGATATGCCTTTTAATGTAGATCCCGCTGATGGTGAAGCCATGTGGGTTGGTAAATTTACCTTTTCTGATTTAGGGGCAGATATGGCCTGGTCAGATGACGGCATGATTGGATATGCCTGGATGGTTGGTGCAACTATAGAAAATGTAGAGTCTGGTTACCAGCCACTGCTCTATAAAACCACTGATGGCGGGGATAATTGGGATTACATTGAACTTGACTTCCAGGACAGTGACTGGCAGGATTTCTTTCAAAATGAAGCGGAAGAGCCCGGAGACTGGTTAATCCTCCCCTGTCAAGATGCTAATTTAGCATACAAAGATTTTACTATTCCATGGTTTAATGCTACTGTAGGTGCAGTTGATGCTGAAGGGAATTTGCAATTATTTGGTGATGTGACCAGCCACTATTATGACATTTTTACTGACTGGGAGTATTACGCAAATATTGGTTCTCGTTATACTTTCTCTGGTTGTCTGTTTAAATTCACTATTGGAGATGAATTAATTGATATTATGTTGGTTGATTCATTGATGTCAAATCCTGCTATCGACCTTGTAGATGGAACAACAAGTGACTCATTATACTGTGGCACAAATGGCTGGCTGCGCAGGCTGCAACTTACTAAAGATGAACGCTCAGAAGAATTCTTTTTAACATGGACAGATACAGAATCTGGGGGACGTGTTTACGATAATTTGATGCCATATTTAAAGGGTTGGTCTTATAATTCAGCTATTGACGAACATACAGAGCCTGTTTCCTTCGAGGGTGGCACACTTATCTGGGAATATTATTGGTATGTCCAGGCATCTGAATATGCCTATTATAATGCTGATGATGAAACTTTTACTGTCCCCATGGTGAATGTGGTTAATCTTGATGACTTTTATAGTAACAGTGTTGCCTCTGCAGACCCTGTTCATGTTCAATATGTGGATGGTGTAACATTTGATGCAATTGTACCAATTGCTGTTGGAGTAGATGAATTTTCAAGACCATCAAACATCAGCGTTTCTCAAAACCTGCCGAATCCGACCAATGGTCCTACAACCGTTACCGTTACATTGGAAGAAACCACGACCCTTAGTTTTGAATTGTTCAATATGATGGGACAAAAGGTATTTGAAGTTCCTGCACAAAGTTATAGTGCCGGTGTTCAGCCAATCACTTTCAATGCTTCAGAACTGTCAAGCGGTGTTTACTTTTACACTGTAATAGCAGGCGGAACACAAGTAACCAAGAAAATGATTGTTGAGTAATCGACGATTTAGTTCCTTAGCGACTCTAAGTCGCTAAGGAAATTTAGAAAAAGGCTTTCTCGGATGAGGAGGCCTTTTTTTGTTAATATTATTTTATTTTAAGAAAATGAGAAATTGATATATAGGCCTCTCAGTCGCAGGCTCCTTCGAGGCGACAACGTGTACTTGTCAGGTTGGGGTCATGAAGGGTGGGAGCGAAGCTCCCACCCTTCATGACCCTATCTACCACACCAGACCCTGTCATTTCGACGAACGGAGTGAGGAGGAACCTGTCTCTTGTTGTTATTCAGTCCTTTACAAATACCTGTCATTGGTAGAAAATATGGCCTCAATGTGTGATGACAAAATCCAAGGGCCTTAGTGTTGTGCTTGACTTTATTAGTGTGGAGACCTTCCAGGTTTTTGCTAATAAGACTTCATTGTTTTAAAATTCTGTCATATTTTTAGATGAGAAACCTGGAAGGTCTTTTTATTCATTTCCATTTCAGTACTTTACACATAGTTGTTGTTAGTTGCTTGAAAAAAGTGTTTTGGGGCATCACTTGAAAATCTATTCAATCGAAAGCTTTATACCCCCTTCTGTATTTTCATTTTCTATATCTTTGCTCCTCATAAAACCACAAAAAAATCATTAACAAAAATCTAAAAAATTATGAAGAAAATTTTACTATTCTGCCTTGTTGGCTTATTCGGTGTTTCCTTATTGGCACAGCAAAGGATTCCGCTTAGCAAAGAGCAATCAAAAAGAGCCAAAATGTTTCAAAACCTGGAGGTTCGGGATGTAGTTTCTCCTATTGTGCAACAGAATGCAGCACCCCGTGTGCAGAAGTCCCGGATTTTCAAAAATTCAAGGTTTAGTGAATTGGATGTGATGCAAACCAAGTACGACCTGCAAAGCAATAAGGCCATTGCCAATCGTTTGTATGCATGGCCTGATGGTACATTAGCTGCTGTTGAAACATTTGGAGAACTGGATCCCAACTTCAACGACCGTGGGACTGGTTACAATTATTTCGATGGTACGCAGTGGGGCCCAATGCCCAGTTCGAGGATTGAGATGGAATGGGCAGGCTGGCCTTCGATAGCTCCCTGGGGCGAAAGCGGAGAAATCAACATTGCCCACCTGAGCGAAGGCATGGGGATTTCGAGACGGCCTGTAAAAGGTGAAGGCGAATGGGAACATTTTACACACATGGGCCCTCCCGAAGTCCCATGGTTGAGTTGGGTCAGGGCAGTTGCCAGCGGCGACAACAACGAATATTTCCATTATTTTGTGAATACCTACGATCCATATGAGGGTCAAGACCAGGCGATGCTTTATTGCCGCTCCAGCGATGGTGGTGAAACCCTGGATATCGATCATCATTTGTTTGATGACCTTGGCATAGATTTTTATAATGAAATTACTGCTGATGCCTATGCCATGGATTCAAGGGGCAATACAGTTGTTATCCTCGTAGGTGATGCATGGATGGATTTGGTTTTGCTGAAGTCAACCGACAATGGCGAAAGCTGGGACAAAACCATCATCTGGGAGCACCCTTATCCTAATTTTGATTGGAATACAACAATTATGAACTCACAGGACACCCTGTACGCCCCTGATGGGACACTCAGTATTGTGCTTGATAGCCAGGGAATGGCACATGTTGTTTTTGCTATTACCCATGTTGCACACTGGGATGCAGGAACAACTTACAGCCTTTTTTATATGGCTGATGGTATCGGATATTGGAATGAATATATGGGTCCCATCGAGGAAGCAGATGACCCACATTATACCATGTCGCCTGATTATCTCTATGAGAATGAGATGTTGATCGGTTGGTCACAGGATGTGAATGGAAACGGTCAGCTCGATTTAGATAACCTTGATGTTATGGTGTATCCTTCCACGGGATTGTCAACCATGCCAACGCTTGGTATCGACAACAATGATGTGATTATGCTGGCTTACGCTTCAACCACCGAAGGCTTTGACAATACCATTAACTATTACAAGCACATCTGGACACGGTATTCACCGGATAATGGGCAAAGCTGGAGTGATTTTGTGGATCTGGATGCTGATTTTATCCATATCCTGGATGAATGTATTTATCCAACCCTGGCCACCCATGTTTGGGATGCACAGTTCCATTTGATCTATAGCATTGATAATTATCCTGGCCTGAACCAGGATCCGGGTGGAGCAGTTCACGACCCCCAAACCAATACCATCTGGCATGTATTTTTTGATGATGTTGTTGGCATATTTGATCAGGAACCTGGAACCATTTCTGCATCTCCCGATATTATCGTTAGCCCGAATCCATGCACAAGTTTTGTTGAGTTGACATTTGAAATGGATAATACCGAAAACGCAAGCCTGGAGGTTTTTAACATTGCTGGCCAAAAGGTAACTGCGCCCCAATCATTAACTTTAATGAATGGAAACAACAAGGTGAATGTTGATGTTTCAGGTTATGAAACAGGGATTTACTTTGCTGTAATTAAAGTGGCAAATCAAACCTTAACAGGGAAGATTATTGTGGAATAAATTGTATTGAAAAGATTTTGTGACGGCCTTCTATTTTTGGGAGGTCGTTTTTTTTTGAGGTGGAAGGAAGATGAAAATATGGAAAGAATCCCAATCGTTATTGAAGCAGGAAATAACCTGACAGAGTCCGACGCAGGAGGTCCTGTTAGAGTTAACCTGGCTTATGGAAGTGTGGAAGTAAGTCTTATCTCATTCTACACTTAGCAACTCCCTATCAATAAATTTAACAATCTGATCAGTTGCCCCGATTTTATCTTCTATATACTGCTTTGAAATTTGTGAGGCATTTTGCTTGAATTCAGCATTGCTTGTCAGCTTTTCAATAATCTCACAAAACTCCTTTCCATTTGCTATAGCGAAAGCCCCTCCCAAAACAATGAGGTCATTTGCTTCCTGAAACTTTTCGTAATTAGGGCCGAAGATTACAGGATTGCCAAAGGTGGCAGCTTCAAGGATATTGTGGATGCCTACTCCAAATCCACCACCAATATATGCAACACTGGCATACTGATAGAGATGCGATAGGATCCCGATACTATCGATAACCAGGATTTTTGCAGATAAAATATTGTTGTTGTCGGCTTCTGAAAAGCGGAGACATTTTTCGGGTAATTTTTCAATTAAAGATTCGATACGCTGCGGATGAACCTCATGTGGGGCAAAAATGAGTTTGATCCCCGGAGTTTGTTTTTTGATGTATGAAACGATGACATCTTCATCCTGTGGCCAGGTGCTCCCGGCCAATAAAATCTGTTGCCCCTCACCAAATTTTTCAATCAGGGGAAATGAACGGCTTTGTTGAGCAATCTGATAAACCCTGTCGAATCGGGTATCGCCATTCAACGTAACCTGCCGTATTCCTGCTTTGTTAAGTAACTGTTGGGAGGATTTGTTCTGTACAAAAAAACGCATAACCTTTCCGAGCATTTTCCGCTGCCATCCACCATACCAACTGAAGAAGCGTTGTCCTGGCCTGAAAATCGCGGAAATTACAATCAAGGGAATCGCACTTCTTTTCAAAGCTTTTATGTAGTTAAACCAGTATTCATATTTTACGAAAACAGCGAACGTGGGATTAACTATTTGTATAAATCTTCTGGCATTTTGTGGTGTGTCGATGGGAAGGTAGAATACCCAATCGGCACCATCGTAATTTTTTCTAATTTCATAACCGGAAGGCGAAAAGAAAGTAAGCAGAATTTTGAATTCAGGATGTTCCTTTGCGAAAGCTTCAATCAC